>Ga0222652_1000388_pt1 | contig 19482 bp, 22 predicted proteins | sample AntAcemetagen371_FD_179803 | JGI IMG/M metagenome (GOLD analysis project Ga0222652, IMG submission 179803) | Saline water microbial communities from Ace Lake, Antarctica - #371 | ecosystem: Environmental > Aquatic > Non-marine Saline and Alkaline > Saline | place: Antarctica: Ace Lake... | reverse complement strand
GTAAGACACTCGCTACCCACGTCACTACAGAGCGAAAGCGGGTAGTGACGTGGGCAGCGCGTTCTTCCAGCATCATCGCAGCGGTACTTCAGTGCGGAGCACTTTCTGGGGTGGTGACACTGTAACCGTCACATCTGGTAAAGCGCGTGTTAACAAAAGGTTTCTCCTGTATGTTGAATAAACGGTTATTGATTGAAATCGAGTTGCACCGACGGTATGGGTTGATCGATTACGTACCTGCCATCAAATACCCGTAGGCCGTTTTTTCCACCACTTGCGTCAGATCAAGGTGCTGATATTTAAGATGGTCAAACAGACTTAATAGTACATGGTCTACCAAGGGTAAGCCTGCTGGGGCGTGGTTGTAATTAGCTTGCTTTTCTTCAAGAGTGTGGGGCGCATGGTCAGTAGCAATAATATCTATTTGTTTACTGCTTAAGGCTCGGATCAGCGCATCTCGATCCGTAGAGGGTTTAATAGCTGGATTGCATTTAATTAAATTGCCTGAGCGTGGATAGTCTCCATCACTGAACCAAAGGTTATGAATACAGGCTTTGGCAGTGATTTGCCTATTTTTTCCAAGACCGATTTCAAATAAGCCGAGTTCTTTTTCGGTGGTGGTGTGCAGTACGGGCAACTGGCTTTGGTGTTTTTTTTCCAACGCATCAATAGTCGTGGTAGCAGGATTAACAGTAGGCATTTCCATGTAACTTGTCATTCCACCTGCAAAAACTGCTCTAGATTCGCTGGTAATGGTGCCTTTATGGCTTAAGCCGGGTTCGCGAAAATGAACTTGCTTATATTCTTCGCCTATCTTTAAACAAAGGCAATCGGGGTGCACAGCGTGGCAGACAGCACCAACATACACCTTGGCTTTTGCCGCAATAGCCTGGAAATTTCCATCGTGTAAACTCAGGGTTGTTGGCACGGCGGTATCTTCCATCCCCACCCTCAGCAATGATGACGGGAGTTTCGCGGTTGAATCCGAAGTTGTATCCGGTAAAGTACGCTTTAACAAAATCTTTTCCTAAATTTTCGGTAGCTTGATTCGCTCGATTTTGGAAGTGTCGTTTAAGGAAAATACGTCTTCCGTCGAAGGTGTCGCACACTTATTACCACGGATGTCACAGCAAAAATAAAGCCGATGCTGCAGAGGAGAATCATCCATAGATCCCAAATAGGCCGGTTGTTAATTAACAACATAAAGTCAAAACTGTGCAGGCCGTCATAAATCCATCGTTCTAACCGGTGTCTGTCGGTGAGGCGATTGAGGATGTGGCCTGTGGTCAGGTCAACATGAAACCAAGTTGCTTCGGGATCATCAAACTTGACTCGTAGTACCGGTAGCGGGCGTTGACGGTTGTGGTGTGAATAATAGTAAAGATCGTAGCTGCCCAGTTGGTGTTGGCTAACTATATCGCTCTTGGGAAGTACCTGGCTAATATTGCTGTCAATTTTTTGCTGCAGCGATTCGGTATCGCCTGGGGTAAGTAAATGCCTAACTTCTTTGCTGGAGCCATGCAGTGATAGATAGGATTTACCCGCAATCCAATGCCAGGAAATTTGCTTAACCGGGAACGCTTTGTTGTGTTGAATCAGTTGTCGAATGGCTTCGGGTTGAGAATAAGCCGGCGTGGAGCTTAAACGTCTTTCCTGCTGCTGGTAGCGCTGACGTTGCTCAGCAAAGCTTGTATTAGAGTCAAATATACCCCAAGGGCCTACCGACATTAACCCACTAAATAAAAAAGTTAGCAAAAATGTTAGCGACAGCAAGCCAATAATATGATGATACTTAAGCATACCCCGATAGGGTGAACAAGAGCCGGTGGCATATCTGCGCGTTAGCCGCAGGCGCATAAAACCAATGATCGTACCGGTAATGACGGAGACCAAGCCAAGCAGAGTCAGCACTATGATAACCTGTTCCCAAAGGCTACGATGTTTGCGCAACTGCACCGGGTAAATCCAATGCAGATTTGACCCCAGCCAGTTCCAGATACGCTCGCTGCGGTGCGTGTCGCGAACCACCTGGCCGGTTAACGACGATACATACAGCTCGGTGCCTGCATCATCACTAATCGCTATTTTATGCAGTGGCCGATAAGGGTTTAGGCCATTGGAGACGGACCACTGGTCCATATGCAGTTGCTGTAGATGTTCGGCGGTGATGGTTTGACTAGGATGCTGAGTTTTAAAAAAATCTACTGCGGCTGCAACCGCAGCGTCGGCCGGCAGTTCGATAATCTGTTTACCGCTATCGGCATATAAACCCTGCCAAGGAACGCCCTGCTGTTTTAGCAGGTAGACCGGGCGTCTGCCACTGCTGGTCAGTAGTAATTGTTCGATGGCCGTATCAGCCGAAGCGTTCGCTAGAATGCCCTCAGGGCTGCGTTTAATACGCTCAACCGCCAACGGTTCAAGCCCCGCGTAATATTCATCTTGGGTGAGTTCGGGAAAACCCACATACATCATGACCACACCGCTCACGCACCACATCCCTAGGAATAAGCACATAACAATGCCCAACCAACGATGACTGAGATAAAGCAGCTTTTTGAGTTTCATGATTTCTCTAAGTAGTCGTGATAGCGTCTGTCAAAAAAAGGCCACGGCGGTACTGGTCCGTTATTAGGGGTACGCCGTGGCTAGGGTGGAGCCTGGACTAAAAACGGTAATCCGCCGTCAGGCTAAAGGTGCGAGGTTTTCCAACCAACCAGTTGCCTGTGAAATAGGTAGATGAGGCATACACCTCATCAAATGCATTATCGACCCTAAAAGCCAGACTCAAATCGCTAGTGAGTTTAACTCGGGCTGAAACATCAACAACTGTGTAAGAAGGGAGTGGTGGTGTATTGGAACCCTCACGCTCACCAACATAACGGGCATCCGCAATAAAGTGCAGCCTGTCGACAGCGGCCCAAGCTAACCCAAGGTTTGCTGTGGTTTCCGGCACAAGAGGCGTTGTTTTTCCTTCTCGTTCTGCATCCAGCACGCTGGCGTTGCCATATATTTGCAGCGAATCCAGTGCTTGAATGCTAAAGTTTAACTCAACACCGTCTGAAGTTTGTTCGGGAACGCTAATTACATCATCAGGATTAAGCGACGAGGGATCATCCTCGACCAAGTTATTGCGAGTAATATCAAAGTAGGCCAACGATCATTGCAGACGCCCATCCAGTAGTTGCTGCTTAATGCCCAGCTCAAATTGCTCTGTTTCAATAAAGTCAGCTTGACTGTTTTGAGCGGTCGCTCTTACCACGCCACCAGAAGGGTGATCAGCCCCCGTACTGTACTGAGCATAAAGCGCAGTGCCCTCAACTACATCATAAACCGCGCCGATTCTGCCGGTCACGGTATCGACAGACTGACTCAGAGAGATATCAGTAAAACCAGGATTTGGCCTTGTTTCTTTGAAATCGGTGTCAGCATCTTCGTAGCGCAACCCTAACACCAATGCCAATTGCTCAGTGAATTTTATCTGACTCTCGGCAAACAACGCGTATTGAGTAAGATCTGCAGAAAAATGATTTACAGGTTCCAGATCGTTTGTTACGTCTGCTAGGACACCGGGGTTAAAGTTGTTGGGGTCCACGAAATCTTCGCCACTGCCAAAGTTAAAGGGTCGAAAAAAGGAGACTTCATTAACTTCAAAGCCAACGGCACTGCGTAGGTTTATATAGCCCAGTGAATTATTAAGAGTAAAGTGAACGCGCAAGCCGTTATGATCCATCTCATGGCCAAGAACACCTGGGCTAAAACGTCTTACCATGCCAGCGTTAGCTCCTTCTTGGATAAACTCGGTGCCCTCGGCATTACGCCAAAAGCGATCAGTTTCCAGACGATACAGTTCGGCTTGCATAGAGACTTGCTCAGAAATATTCCATTCTGCATTGAGTCGTATAGATTGATCTTCATAACTAATTTCACTATCGCCCACTTGAAAGTTGCGGTCTTCTAAGCCTGGGGCAAAATCACCATTCACTACAGGACTACCAAAGTAGTTACTTGGCTCTTGGTCAGCGTAGTCGTAGCGTAAGCGTAAATTAAAATCCTCACTGGGCTGCCAGGCAAGAGCAACTGACAGCGCTTCGGCTTTGCTTTCACTATTGTCTACCCAGGTGTCAGACTGACTATTACTGTAATCAATACGGTATGCCAGCTCATTGCTTAGGCCTCCACCCAATCCGATGCCAACGAAAGTCGTATCATCTTCCCCTAAGGTCAACCGAATATCGCGGCTCCGCTCTTGCTGTGGCTTTTTGGGTATGATATTTATTGCACCACCAATTCCACCTTCACCGTACAGTACTGACGAAGGGCCTTTTAACACTTCGATGCGTTCCACACCCCAGGTATCAAAGGGGAAAGTAATAGTGCCAAAGGCATTGAAGTAGCTGGTGCCATCAAATAGTTTTGTGACTGCAGCCTGGCCCCGAAAGCCTCGGGCTGCAATGCTTTGACCGCCATTGCCTGGGTTGGCCTCATTGCTAAAACCGGCGCTGCGGGTGACGGCTTCCAACACGGTAAAATCGAGGCGATCACGGATACTGTCACCGCTGATAATTTCCACTGTGGCGGGAGTTTCCAGAATACTCAGATCAAGCCGACTGCCCGTTGAGCTTTTTGTATTGATCTGCTGGCCGTAGACAGAAACCTCTTCAATGCTCATCTGTTTACCGTTATCGGTATCATTAGCTAGAGCGATACTGGGGCTGGCTATTACCGCCAAGCTGAGCAGACTCCGAGTAATTGTACCTTGTGACATAGGCATAGTTACTGTCTGCGAAATCTTACTTCTAAAGAAAATCCTAAACATTTTGCTCCCCGTAAATAGAGATATGATATATCGTATCATTATGTAGTGATTAAAAATAGCGTTTTAAACATATTTCTTGGACGTGAGCGAACGCGTTCTTAATCATTCAGTACGCTTAGTTGCTATTTGAGACATCCTCTTGTGGAGCTTATTCTGTAGGATGTTTCTGTCATAGGGCTTCATTGCCTTCCATTTTTGGCATTCCTGCCGAGTGCGACCGCACCCTAAGCACCAGCTTTTAGGCCCTGAGAATTCACAGACATCAATACAAGGGCTTTTTTGTCGTTTCACTGTTTTGCCATCACGTTAATCGCTCTCTCAATTGGCTAAGCCTGACATCAGAGCACGCGCAGTGCTTGTTCAACACCAGCTTCAAGCTGCCGAAGACGGTTGAATTCTTCAAAAAGCCGTTGTTCCAAATTTTTAAAATTGAGAGGGAGTGTTCGCTGACAAATACCGTAGCTGTTACCGACCTTCTCATAGCCCTTCCAACTTTTTATGCGATCCCCCTCTATTTCCAGAAATTTTTGAATAAACTCAGACTGGGACGGGCAATCCTCTTCTGCATGCATACTGACTGGAAACGCTTTCTGCTTAATCTGAGGCGCTTCAATATATGTTTCAAAATGTATTCCACCTTGATTATGATTGTGCCAGTTAGACCTATATAGCTGAAGATACACACCACGATTATAGATTTCCCAGTCATCTTCGAACCAACTCGACTGCCTTAGTTTTTTTTCGAGGTTTCTGAAAATATTTTTAATGTCTTTCATATAGATAAATAACCTGATTATTTTTTTTAATTGAATTGAGACTAATCAGTACAAACAACTCTGCAGTGAGCGCCGGATATGCTTTTCGTCGAGTTCTTTTCCGATAAACACCATTCGGTTTACCGGTTTTTCATCGCCCCAGGGTTTACCTGCTTGACTACCAAAAATCATATGAACACCTTGAAATACTATCCGGCAGCTTTCACCTTCCACAGCTACCACACCTTTCATGCGATAGATGTCGACACCTTTTACCTGCAGAAATACATCAAGCCAAGCATTAACTTTTGCCATGTCGAGCAAGCCTGGCAATTCGACTGCGACGGACGATACCGCGTCGTCGTGCTCATGTTCTGCATTGAAAAAGTGTTCTACAACAGGCCTGTATTCAGCGCCTTCCTGATTGCATAGCGTCAGTTGAAACTCGTCCGGTGTGTGCTGGGAAAAAACGGCTATTGCTTTAGGGTTTTCGATTACGAAGGGAAATTCATAGGTTTCTTGCTCTTCGAGTTTAAGCTGGTAACACTTGCCAACTTCGGCAATCGATTGTCTGTCGGATAGAGGGGTGGCCGTTTTTGAGAATTCTGTAAATACCGTTTCTGCCAAGTCTACTACTGCCGCTTCAGAGACTTCATTCGCATCAGCTAGAAGAAAGGCCATATCCGGGTCTGGACCGTTTTCCATCTGAAAATGATAATGGCCCGCTGGTAACTGCCAAATACCTCCCCACTCGAAGGGGTATTCTGGCTCCAAGAAATTAGGTTTCATCTCCACGGCGCGTTCAAGATCAAAACCACCAATATCCAATAACTCGGCAATCGGGGCATTGGCCATCGTGGCTGAATAAAACCCTGCCATTCGATTGATTTCTTGCAAGCGCCTTTTCAGGCTTTGCATCTCGTCGTCAGCCACCAGGTCTGCCTTGTTCAGTATGATGCGATCCGCAAAAGCGATCTGAGCCATTACTTCATCTGTATTTTCATCCAAGTGTGTATTGACGTGCTTAGCATCCACAAGCGTGATGATACCGTCCAGTTCATATTGCTCATGAACATCTTGATCGACAAAAAATGTTTGTGCGACGGGGCCTGGGTCTGCCATTCCTGTCGTTTCCAAAATTACTCTGTCGAACTTATCTTTACGCTCGGCGAGTTCGCCTAATATGCGAATTAAATCTCCACGCACAGTGCAACAAATACAGCCATTGTTCATTTCGAAAACTTCTTCATCAGCATTGATCACCAAGTCCTGGTCAATGCCAATTTCACCAAATTCGTTTTCAATTACGGCGATTCGCAGACCATGCTCCTCCGACAAGATTCGATTAAGCAGCGTGGTCTTGCCACTACCAAGAAAACCAGTAAGCACGGTAACGGGAATTTTGTTAGGCATTTGAGCATCCTGTATGTGATGGAATATCGTATCGTCTGATGGTTACTTTTAAGAGCGGTTGAACGCAGTAATTAGCGACTGAACATTGTGCTCCATCATATTTAAGTAGGAGCTGGCTGGGCCGCCTGTTTCACTTAACGCATCAGAATATAGACGACCCCCTATGGCAACACCTGTCTCAGCAGCAATGCGTTCTAACAACCGCGGGCTAGTCATGTTCTCAACGAAAATTGCCTTTACTTTTTGATCGCGTATTTGATTTATCACGGCAGCGACATCTTCCGCAGATGCTTCGACCTCGATACTCAGCCCGACGGGTGCTAAAAAGCAAATGTTAAACTCCCGGCCCAAATAGCCAAAAGCGTCATGGCTAGTCAGGACAACACGATGATCGATGGGAGTTTTTGCAAGCTGTTCTACGAGACGTTGTTCCAATATATCTAAAGTATTCAGATAGTCCTTTTGGAGCTGCGTAAATTTAATAGCATGCTGTGGCCTTAACATAATTAAGGTACGAGTTATATTTCGAATATATACGTGAATATTGTGGAAGCTCTGCCATGCATGGGGGTCGGGTTCGTCACCATAGGTAATCGCATCCACACCGTCACTAGCAATCAGTTGTTTGTTTCTGTATCCGCTATTTTTGATTAAGCGTGAAATCCAACCTTCAAACGCCAATCCATTGAAAACGACTAAATCAGCACCGGCAATGGCAACCGCATCGGATGGTTTGGGTTGATATATATGCGCGTCGCTATTTCGGCCGACTAAATTCACGACACTGACGTATTCGCCACCCAATGCTTTAACTAAATCTTCCAAAATAGAAAAACTGGTGACAACACGAATGCTGCCGTCATTAGCGCTAGCCATATTGGTTGCAAAAAGTAGGCAAAGAAAAATTGACTTAAATATGTTTGGTTTTCCGTACATGGCTCTTATCCTGTGAGATGACGCCTTGGATAGTGTTTTTCGAATAATCCACCGTTTAATCCAATCAATAGCGAAGCTGTATAGACGATACCCAATGAAATAACGATGGCTGGTCCGGCAGGCAAGTCAAAATTAAAGGAGAGTAGTAGCCCGGTATAACAACCCGCAAAACTTATCAGTACAGAGGTAACCAAAAGCCCATCCAGTGTTTTCGCCCAAAAGCGGGCCGCTGCAGCCGGTAGAATCATGATGCCGATTGCCATCAGAGTGCCGAGAGCATGAAAGCCGGCGACCAAATTAATCACCATTAAAAATAGAAAGCCGTAATGCGCGATTGAACTCGCTTTGCCGGAGCGTCTTAAGAACAAAGGGTCAACACATTCGATCACCAACGGCCGATATAGAAATGCCATTAAGAACAAACTGATCGTTGCTAAGCCGGCTAATAGCCAAAGTGCTGCGTCATCCAGCGCCAAAATATTGCCAAATAGGACATGAAATAAATCCACATTACTGCTCTTGAGCGAGATGATTAACACACCTAGTGCGAGAGAGATTAAATAAAAAGCGGCTAGACTGGTGTCTTCTTTAAGGTGCGTGTTGCGTGCGACCCAACCGGCGAGTGCAGCGACTACAACACCTGCGACCAAGCCACCCAACGTGAGGCTTATCAAAGATAAACCCGACAGCAAATAGGCGATGGCCGCTCCGGGCAGTATGGCGTGCGCCATAGCATCGCCTGTTAAGCTCATTTGGCGTAAGGTCATAAATATTCCAACAGGCACGGCACCTAGACAGACAGCAAGACTGCCGATTAACGCGCGCTGCATGAAAATATATTCGCTGAATGGGCTTAACAGAAATGAATCCATGTCAGGCTACACCTTGCCGGCACCATTGTGCAGGATCATCAAATGCTTCAGAGAGTTGCCGTGCCCGTTTTAAATTTTCTGCCGTGAGTACGTTGTTCGTTGGGCCATGCCCGATGCACTCACGTGCCAGTAGCATGGTTTGGGGGCAATGTTGTTGAACATACGCAATATCATGTGTGACCATGATGATTGTTCGCTTGCTTTTATGCCATTGTTTGATCATCCGAGTAAGATCGGCTAGGGTTTTTGCATCAATGGCATTGAAAGGTTCATCCAATAAGATCACCGGTTGATCCTGCACTAGGACGCGTGCGAACAGACAGCGCTGTAGTTGCCCACCAGAAAGCGTGTTGATCATACGGTGCTCAAAACCTTGTAAGCCTACAGCGGCTATAGCTTCTTCGCATTGTAGACGTAGCGATTGGTTTAGCGGTTTTGAAAAGCCAAGCGTTGCCCACAAGCCGGTTGTCACCAGTTCAAAAACAGTGATAGGGAAGCTTTTATCCAGCTGTGCTTGCTGCGGTAAATAAGCGAGGGTAGTTGGGCATAAGCCTTCAATACTTCCGTCGTGGATAGTTGTTAGTCCGGCCATTGCGTTAAGTAACGTGGACTTCCCAGCACCGTTGGGGCCGACGATAGCGACAAATTCTCCCCGATCGATCGATGCAGTTATATGATGTACCGCAGGATGCCGCTCATAGGCAATTGTCAGGTTATTGAGACGAATGGTCATGATGAGTGGGTCACTCCAATAACTAACAGCCACATCACTAAGCTCAAAACCGACGCTAAAACAATACGACCGAATACACTCCAATGTAACAGGGGTTTGGCTCGCATCATTCTGAAACGAATCATACAGGATCATCCGTGCTTTTGGCCGGAGTGTGCAACTGCACAACTGAACTGTCGACATCGACCTGCAGATAAAAACAGTTGGGACGGCCGGTATGACAAGCAGCCCCTATTTGCTTTACCACGCACAGAATGGTGTCGCCATCACAATCAAAGCGCATCGCCACTAACTGTTGCGTATGACCGCTGGTTTCGCCTTTCACCCAAAACGCTTTGCGGCTTCGCGACCAGTACGTCACCAGTCTAGTTTCTACCGTTTTTTCAATCGCTGCCTGGTTCATCCAAGCGTGCATTAGAACATCCTTTTTTTGATGGCATTGTGTCACTACTGGAATCAAACCTTGGTCATTAAATCTTAGGTGTTTAATGCAGTCGTTCAGCGGGATGCCTTCACTGGCGCTGATGGGTTCAAGTGATTGATAAAAACCATTTAACATAGCTAAGCTGTGCTCGCTGAACAATTATTACAGAGACATTGCAGCTCCAATTGCGAATGTGTCAGCGTGTAGCCTGTTTTGCCTACGAGTTTGGCCAGTTCATCTATAATGTTTTTAGAAATTGCAATTTCTTTCGCGCTTTGGCACTCACCACAAATCAAAAATTGCGGGATTTCATGCGCGTGTCCACAGGTGATATGGGAACAAGCCACGTATTTATTGGTTGAACTTAGTTTGTGCACTAAATCTTCTGCCTCGAGAAATTCCAACATGCGATACACAGACATTGGCGGGATGGATTTTTCGGAGACCTTATTGTAAGCATCAGTAATCGCATAGGCCGAAAGCGGTATGCTGGATACTAGCAAGACCTCCAACACACCTCTGCGTTTCTCGGTCAGACGCCCACCAGAATGTGCACAAACCTCTTTTGCTTTATCGATAACACGATTGAGTTGTTGCTTATTCATATAGGAGGTCCTGCTTTGTGTTGCTGGTTAGCGGTGAATCGTCTATCGTAAGGCACCCAGCCTGAGGCGGCACACGCCCCAGTATGCTAGCTTGTAACGATTTCGGACGTTGCTTGCGCAACATAAACCCGTCTGCTATATCGACATAGACAGAGACGCACTCCACGATATCGTGCAGACTCTGGTCAGGGTGTTGATCTCCGAAGAGGTAACTCCATGCACCGGGCGACGAGAGTGCGATTCCACAGGGGTGCGGGCATAAGCTAAGGCATTCGGTAGGCCTGACCTCCACATAGCGTCCCAATGAGCTTTCATTGAAAATCGTGCGAAGCTTTTGATAGAGTTTAAAACCAATTCGACTTTCTCGCGGCTCACGCGGGGAGCCAGGTACCCTGCAAGATGTGCACACATGAAGAACTGATGATCGAGATGTGCCATGAGATGTTTGAGACTCTTTCGCCAAAACTGATAAGGCAGTTTCTGTCATTTTCACTCCTTGACCACGTTTAGCTCCGGAAATGGAATTCATGGCTTAACCCAATTATGTTATAGGCCAAAAAAATATTTAGTTGAACGAGATTGCATTGTTATTGGGAGTCAGCGGCACAGCGCCTTGCTTGGTTTCTGTTATCCACATTGCATTGATCTTCTCAATACCGGGAAATAGCTCTATTAAAGCAACTGACACAGAAACTAATTTTTCCGGGTTCTTGCAGCTAAAATGGTACTCGGCACTGATCTCACTGTGACCACTTTCATCATGCTCTTTTGAATGACCATGATGTTGGTGTTCATCATCCACAACATCAGAGACATCGACTCTTGTATCGCCGGGTTGACAGTTTGTTCCATTGAAGGAAAACAAGCGCGTTGGTTCTTTTAAGGTTGCTTCTGCCTGTATGACGGCCTGCTTTTCTTTCGCTGATGCAGCCTTGTGCTCAAAACCCACGAAATTTGCGGCCGGAGATTCAAATTGTATTTCTACTACTCCATTCTCTAACACCAAAGTAAGCGTAGCTAAGCCGTGTGTATGCGCGTTTTGAGATCCTGATCTAGCAAAAGCCGACATCGCTAGAAGAAAGAGTATGAGTACGTAACGGGCGGCAGGTTTCATAAAACTTACACTCCTGATTAACTACGGAAATCACTGACTAAAATCGAGTGTTAGTAACAAGCGGCGGTGATCTGCCGGCACAGCAGGTGAACGATGTACCAAGCCTGCCTTTTCATTACCCTCCCAAAGCTCGCCTTTCAACAAGGCAACATCGCCACAGCTGAGGTGTTGGATGTCATGCTGGTTTTTATAAAGGCCGGATTGGTTGTCAGGTTTGCCCTTGCTTCCTGCACTGAGCTTTTCACGATTAACTGTCTCATGCGGTAACCATTGGGTGCCAACACCTTGATAGGTTGTAACCAAGCGACAAGGTACTTTATCAATATGAAAGTTTGGACACATAGCACGATCAAGCGCTCTCAAACGTAATCCGACACGTTTAAGCTCAAAGAGACAGCAAAACATATCCACGAGTTCGGCAATGTTTTCGCTTAGTTCAAATTGAGATGTATCACCTAAAGATTTACTAACACTTGAGAATACGCTTTGTGGCGTTGTAGTCATTGCCGCTTGAAATGTGGAGTTCGATTTTAAAAAGGCATCAACAGAATTTTTCAGTGTTTTGGATAACTCGCGCTGCCAAATGGCAATATTAGTTTCTTCAGGGTATATATCAGTAAACACTTTCGGTTCGTTACGTTGAGCGACACTGCGAATTTTTGCCTCATCGTCAAAGGCAGAGTTAATACCGACTAATTGTGCGGAATTTACAGAGTTCATTCTTGCTCCCATGCGGGAAACGGGTCCTTCAATTTCGCCCAGTAAGCTTTGCCTCGTAATACTTCTTCTGAACTTAATAGGCATTCATCAAGTGCTTGAGTAATCCTGTCTTTGTCCAATCCTTGACCGATAAACACTAACTCCTGACGCATATCGCCAAAGGGTTCCACCCATTGCTTTTCAATAGAGGCAAGATATTCTTCGTCGTTGGGCCAATCTTTCTTAGGCACGGACTTCCAGAACATTCCTGCGAAACCGTAGCGAGCCATACCTCCAGCCTGGCTCCATTGACCTGCAAAGTTGGGGCGAGTCGCCAGCCAAAAATAACCTTTTGAGCGAATCAATTTTCCGTATTTATCTGTGCTATGTAAAAACTCGTAAAATTTTTCCGGATGAAACGGCTTCCGTGCTTCATAGCTAAAACTACCAATGCCGTATTCTTCTGTTTCGGGAACATGCTCGCCACGCATCTCCTTGAGCCAGCCAGGTGCTTGCTGTGCGAGTTCGAAATTGAATAAACCAGTGTTTAGAACCTCATCAACATTGACTTGCCCTTGAGAAATCGAAACTATTTTCGCGCGGGTATTCAACGTCTTCAGAATGGCCTCGAGACGCTCAATGTCGGCGGGGGCAGTTAAATCAGTTTTGCTGATAAGAATAACGTCAGCAAACTCTACTTGATCGACAAGCAAATCGGCAACACTGCGTTCATCTTCGTCACCTAGAGATTCACCGGTTTCCTGTAGATATTTTGCTTCGTCATAATCTTTTAGAAAGTTGACTGCATCGACCACCGTTACCATTGTGTCCAAATCGGCAACGTCATATAGTGAAACGCCATTTTGATCGGCAAAAGTGAAGGTTTCCGCTATGGGTAGGGGTTCGGAAATACCAGTAGACTCAATCACGAGATAATCGAAACGTCCTTCCTGCGCAAGTTTCGTGACTTCCTCCAGAAGGTCTTCCCGGAGTGTGCAGCAGATACAACCGTTACTCATTTCAATAAGCTTTTCCTCGCTTCGGTTGAGGGAAACTTCGCTCTGTACTATCGCCGAATCAATATTGATTTCACTCATATCATTAACAATCACAGCGACTCTCTTGCCTTCTCGATTGTTCAGGATATGGCTCAGCACAGTGGTTTTACCTGCACCTAGAAAGCCTGAAAGTACGGTGACGGGTAGTCTGCTGCTATGTATCATTGGTTTCTCCACACTAAGCCTTCGCCGCTGTACAACTGGATAATTGCACATCATACAATGATATGATACACCATATCATTAAGAATTGAAACAATTCGTTTAAACGGGCTATTCATGCTGTACCGACTAATATTATTGTTGGCGTTTTTGGTTCCGGTAAAACTTCCGCCATATTAGACTCGCTTCAATGCAGGCCTGCAGATGGGCGCTGGGCTTTACTGGTAAACGAGTTTGATGAAATTGGCGTCGATTGCAGACTCACTCAGGTGCAGCCTAACGCAGATAAGGACATGCATAGATGCGAGGTGGCTGGCGGCCGTGTGCTGCAAATCTGGATTGTCTATGCAGCAATCGTACTCGATCGCAATCGTCTGGATACGCTTCTTAGCGGGCTGAAGATAGAACGAATGAAGGCTGTGTTCACAACACAAGAAGGCGTGTGCGGATACGATACGACGCCTGATTGCCTCACCTAAATTGAGCTCTATGATTGTGCTAAAAGCCGCACAGAAATTGCTTCAGATAGAGTTGATTCTGGTTGGTAGGGCACGCTTAGTGAGTGTCTTTTGGTGAGTGTCTTGACGATGAGTTGTCGATTCACTCAAGGTAGAGCTCGTAGTCTAGTAATGTCATCGAATACGCCGACAGTGCGACATCGTTTTCATTGATAGTTGTGGTTAACTCACCGGATATCCAAAAAGGTGTATATATTTCATCCAATTTGAGCCCCTCTGGGTAGTTTACCAATACGATTTGGTTGGGAGGAGGTGGTGGCATGTGCAGGCATGCGCCAAAGTAGGGCACGAGAAAAAACTGGGTGATGGTTTGATCATCGTCAAACCCCAATGGAACAATAAAGCCTGGGATTCTAACTTTGGTCCCGTTCATTTCCTCCTTTACCTCAGTGGAAACCAGCGCCTGCTGGTATAGGTCATCACTTGCGGCTGCAATTGAAGTTCTGATCTGGCTGCTGATCTGGTCTTCGGCTGTGCCGTCCATTATTTCCGCGATGTAGTCCGGCGGATTCATGAGTATTTCCAGAGTATCCGCAGGTATGAGATCGGTCCAGTCAATCGTGCGAAATTGCGATTCTATGGGTTTAGCAGGGGAGGTCTCTTGGGCCAGACTCTGTGCCGCTAAGCACAGCAGCGGCGCAAAGATACAAAAGCCCGCCATCCTTCTGAATAGAATCATCTTACCCTCCTGGACTTGATTAGTTAATGATATGATATATTATAACTAATGCGGTTTTCAGTACGTTGACTAATTCAACTTTCCAATAGGCTCCGGTCATGGCAATTGAACTTAAGGAAGTATACTTTCATCATCCGGAAGCGCCTGATGTCCCTGTGCTCCAGGTGCCTTATTGGTCAGTGAACTCTGGGCAAAGGGTATTTGTTCATGGTCCGTCTGGTTCGGGAAAATCGACGCTATTGAACCTAGTGAGTGGTCTGTTGGTTTGCCCCACAGGTGAGATTTCAGTTCTTGGCGAGCGACTGGACCTGATGAACAGGCGCAAGCGTGATCGTTTCCGTGTCAATAATATAGGCTATGTGTTCCAGCGCTTTAATCTAATCTCCTATCTCAACCCCATCGAGAATATTGAATTGGCAAAGAGTTTCTCGGCACGTCAACATCGCAACAACTCCGCAGTTGGCACGAAGTCACTCTTGGAGTCTCTTAACGTTGAAGCTGCCGGGTGGAGTAGACCGACTTCTCAGTTGAGTATGGGACAACAGCAACGAGTTGCGATTGCTAGAGCGTTGGTTAACCGCCCCGAGCTCTTGATTGCAGATGAACCGACCTCAGCTCTAGACCAGGAGAATCGAGACAATTTTCTTTCCCTGCTAATGTCGATGGTGGCAGAGCACAAAATGACACTCCTTTTTGTTAGCCACGATATGGCGTTAACGCAGCACTTCGCGCATGTCCAGGCGTTAAGTGATATCAGCACAGCGGCTTAGCGCTCAATCATGTTCTTCAGAATCGCCATTAAAAGCCTGTTAAACCGGAAAGGGTCAGTGATTATGACCTTGGCGTCCATCGGCGTCGCAATCTTTGTTCTTCTGGGAATGGAACACATTCGGACTCAGGCTAGGGACAGTTTTGCGAGCACCGTGTCCGGTGTCGATCTTATTGTTGGTGCAAAAACAGGAAGCCTCAATCTTCTTCTATACTCAGTATTCCGATTGGGATCGCCTACGGACAACATTAGTTGGGAGTCCTACCAGGCAATCGCTGCGGATGACAATGTCGCGTGGACCATACCTATATCGCTGGGAGACTCACACAATGGGTATCGGGTGCTGGGAACAACACCGGCTTATTTTGAACATTTTAGCTACGGTAAGAAGCGTAAACTGATGTTCGTTCATGGCGGCGAATTTAAAAATACCTTTGATGTGGTTCTGGGCTCGGAGGTGGCTCGGATACTTGAATACTCTCTTGGCAAAGAAATAATTCTTGCGCATGGCATAGTGAGTACGAGTTTTAGTAGTCATGACAAGAAGCCGTTTCATGTCGTCGGGATACTTGCGCCTACGGGAACGCCGGTGGATCAGACCATACACGTGCAATTGCAGGGTATAGAGGCCATGCACGCTGGCTGGCAGCAAGAATTGGGAGCACCTGCAACTGACAGCGGGCTCCCTCCGCCGCAACTCGACGAATTAGTTCCTGAAAGTATTACTGCATTCATGTTGGGTTTGAACTCAAGGTTGGCGACCTTTTCTGTTCAAAGGCAAATCAACGGTTTTGCTGCAGAGCCTTTACTGGCCATTTTACCAGGTGTAGCGCTTTCAGAACTGTGGCAGATGGTTGGCATGTTTGAAAACGTTTTGCGCCTAGTATCCGTGCTCGTTCTTGTGGCAGCTGTTCTAGGCCTCGGTGCCGTATTGTTGGCTTCGGTGCGAGAACGAAATCACGAAATACATCTGTTAAGAGTACTGGGTGCTCCGCCTTACTATTTATTTTTCCTGATCGAACTGGAGGCGGTGCTCATCAGTTTATCCGGTATGTTGCTGGGGGTAATCTGTCTATATCTGTGCCTAATCTTCGTTGAGGATGCGTTGTTTGCGAATTTCGGATTGAACCTCAATCCCAGTGTGTTTACCAAAGAAGGTTTTTTAATCATGTTGCTGGTGTTGACGGCGGCGCTTGTAGCAGCTGCAATCCCATCAATGAAAGTGTACTTTCAGGCTATGACCCATATCGATCATTGATTCACAATTCCCGAACTCGCACTGCAAGTTACCGGCTGGAGAAATTACCGTGTCCCAAAAAACTGTTCTACTCCTAGTTTGGATTATTGCACTGCTAGCGCCTGTAAGAGCCGTTGCCTGCGCTAATCATATTTACTTCGATCCTGATCAATTTGGTTTTTTTGGCGGCGCCGTTGTCCGCATGGCCGGGCTCGCTCCACCAAAACCCGTGTTTGAACTCGAACATCCTTTAATGATTAAAGCTGTTATTGGGGACGAGAGCGAGGTTACTATTAATTACTCGAAGCCATTTTTCTCGAAAAACGTTAGTCTAGTGTTACAGGGGACCAGTAACGTTCGCCTATTAAAGGACGTAATACTGCTCGAAGATCGCTCGGGCTCGATTAGTATTCCCTACCAACTAGGCGGTTCGGGGTACGACTCAATCACCCTGACGATTAGCGGAGAATACAAAGGAGAAATGGTGCGCCAAAGAGGTCAAATTTATATCCGCGCCAAACCGGAGCGCTCTAGTAAGAATATACAGGTGAGTGAACGCTAATGACTAAACAGAATGTGAGCTAGAAATGACCAGCAGCCTATCTTTCGATGCAGTGATCGACGAAGCGGAAAAACGTTGCGGCGAACAGGGCGCACGCCTCACCGATAAGCGAAAACAAGTGCTATCGGGCCTTTTGAACTCAGACATGGCGCTTTCCGCCTATGAACTGGCCGATTATTGCAGAACTGAGCACGGAAATGCTCTCCCAGCGATGTCTGTATATCGGATATTGGATTTTTTAGAGAGTCAACATCTTGTTCACAAACTCAACCAGGCCAAAAAATACGTGGCGTGTGCACATATTACTTGCGACCACGAGCACGGTATTTCCCAGTTTCTTATCTGTAGAAGTTGCCAACGAGTTGAGGAAATATCGATCGCGAAGTCGACGATAAAAGCACTAGAGCGCAGCGTTGATTCGGCAGGCTTTCAACTGGTGAGCCCACAACTAGAAATGGATTGCCTTTGCCAAGACTGTCTATAAAGCACCGGAGAATCTTGCGGTCCAGCAATACTCTCCGGTTGTATAGCTAGAACGTCAAACGAATACCAGCCCGTATGTATTGCCAACTTAACTAGCGGTATTTGCTAGAATCGACTGATGAATACCTGTAAGCGCTACCGGTTTCCACCTGATATTATCAGTTACTCAGTCTGGCTTTACCACAGGTTCAACTTGAGCTATCGAGATATTGAGGATTCGCTGGCTGAGCGTGGCATCATCGTCACTCACCAATCAATCCTTCTCTTAGGACGGTGTATATTTGCAGACCAAGCGCGATTGAGCTGCAGGTAAGCGGTTCTTCACGAGTTTGCTCCGGTCGCAGGTCTGGAGCCAAGGAAAATCGTAACTGATATGTTACGTAGGTACGGAATCGCGTATCGGGAGTTGATTACGGATACGATCCACAGTACAGAGCAGTACGAAAACAGTCGGGCAGAACAATCGCAGAAAGCCACAAGGGTAAGAGAACGAACAATGCGAAAGTTCAAAATCGCCACACAGACGCAACGTTATCTGGATGCGCATGCTGCCGTCTCAAATCTCTTCAATCTGATTAGACACTTGTCCGGGGCGAAACACTATAGCAATGCTGTGCAGCTAGCTGTAGCTAAGAGCAATGCATCGTCTGTTCAGACAAATTAATTATAGAAAAAAAGATGAGTAAGCCCTAAATGAATACCAATGAAATTTCGAGAGACGGCTGCTTACAACACCAACGAAACCTTCAGCGGTATTGAAGCGATGTTACGCTACCAGAAGGTCGCGAATAAAAAGGTAATTGCTGTCGGTGGAGAATTTCTTGCCACGGGCTTGTTCAGTGGCATCCTAATTGGCGAAGCTGAAGATTGGGATGCGATTGGGGTTGTGCGTCATCGCATGGCAATATTGTGCGAGTAGAGCTCGTCCTGCGTCACTGATACGGCCTGAGGTTATGGGACCACCATGGGACCATCCTCACGCCCTCTGATGCCCTCTAATGCCAGGCTCATTTTTTAACTCTTTGATTTACAAGGCATTAGAGGGCATGGCGAGGCGCAAAATAGCATGGCTCAGGGTTCGAATCCCTCGCTCTCCGCCATACTAAAAAGGGCCCCGCTGGGGCCCTTTTTAGTATGGTGAAGTGCGCGGATTTGGTTCGAACTCTCGGTTCGACAAATTGCGTCAGCAATTTAGACGCCGCAGCGAAGCGGAGGCGCCCCGCAGGGGTCAGAGCAGGCCTTAGCCTGTTCTGATCAATCCCTCGCCCAGAGTGATAAGACTCCGCCGAAAGTTCGCTCAAAAAACTGAGTGAGTGCACTTTACAATCCCTCGCTCTCCGCCATGCAGTCTGCCGGTTAGAGACTCTCGACAGAGACTGACCGCAGAACTACCGCAAAGCCCGCTATTTAGCGGGTTTTTTGCGTTCAGCGATGCTCGTAACTGGGCCGCCTCTACAAACTCTTTACGGTTTCTTCTATTACCAAAGCCTCAATTTCTTTCATGGTTGAGAGATTTTTCTCCTGAACAGATCGCCATAGTTTCTCAAGGAGGCATAGGACATATTAACGGCCTATCGAGAGTAGACATCGTCGCTGATTGTGCTGCCCGGACCTGCAGACCTGTCGAAGTTTCCATCTATTGACCCG
>Ga0222652_1000384_pt1 | contig 19747 bp, 21 predicted proteins | sample AntAcemetagen371_FD_179803 | JGI IMG/M metagenome (GOLD analysis project Ga0222652, IMG submission 179803) | Saline water microbial communities from Ace Lake, Antarctica - #371 | ecosystem: Environmental > Aquatic > Non-marine Saline and Alkaline > Saline | place: Antarctica: Ace Lake... | reverse complement strand
GTTGATATTATCGTTTCATTTGATACAAGGTAGGATTGGGTGATGTGATGTAACGCGCATTCTGGTGTAATTGCTAAATAATATACGTTTGACAAGATATATCTGCCAAACGTGTATTTGCCTAAATCTTTGCTACATTTTTTTGTGAAATTGTTGCTTACTATTTAATACTTAATGTTTGCGAGACTTGCGAGACTTGCGAGACCTGCGGCGTCTGCCTCCCACAACCTTAGTGGTTGCATTTCCTCCCTTACGTCCACCTTTGCGTGTGCGACGCTTTCTACCGCCGTATGCTACTTTGCCTCCATGGCGCTTGGTTCTTCCTCCGTGGGTTGGGTGCATGTTATATAATAACCAAAGATTTTATTGGCGGGCGATATGGAAGAATTGTAATTAATCAAACTCTCTTTCTTTCTCTTTCTCTCTCTCTCTCTCTCACTCATTACTTTCTAAATAACTGGCATATCAACACATCCACCCATTACGCGCCTCCAAATTTCTCAATTCCTGATTCTACGCTCGCATCGGTATAATTGGTAATCGGGTTGCCCTGAATAGATTTATGAAGAGAGGAGCACGAAAAATCAAAAAGATTCAACTTGATATCTTCGCTAAAAGAATCGGCGGCAACAGGCCCGCTTGAACTACATTGCCCCGTCAATATACATTTCACTAAATATACCAAATAACTCAACCGAATGTGCGTGATTGTTCCTGAAGTAGTAACAGAGACGTTCCAAGCGTCTAATTGTCGTGACGTTGCGTCTACTCCTTTCGGATAAGGCGATGACAATTTTTGTATTCTCTCTACTAAAGGTGTGCAGTCTATGTTCATGTTGAATTTGGTGTTGAACTCGCATATCCCCCTTAATGAATCAAGTCGGATATCATCATTCATTCCAACCGCAGGATAAATGAGTTCAAGGGTGTTCTTGTGCTTTAAGTGGACGGATACGAGATAAATTCCTGTCATAGAAGAATCGCTTAAATATGCTTTATCAAAGTCAATATGCGGGTAGATTTGACAGACCTCCTTGTTTTCCAAATCATCAAAAAACATTCTCAAGTAGGACATGTATTTTGGTGTTAACATTTCCTTATATGCGTTTACCTTCTTATACGTAGACTGGTCTAGGTTCTCTCTGAAAATAGTATACAGCTTTCTAAAATAGTCATCTCGCACCATATCGTGACAAACAACATTGTCAAATTTTCCAGACATGGTGAAAAGTCGCGCGCCATCAAAAAGTTGGTATTGTTCTTGCGTAAGTGCAGTAGAAATAACAACTCCGTGTGTAACTATGGCTATCGTCACCACTAACGTCCCTTGTTTTATACATTCCATATATTACACACCTATTATTCCAATGCGTACTAATATTTAAACACTTATTTCGTGTATATGTATGGGAAATGCATCATCTAGTAACAACTTTTTAAATTTTGAAGACGTGCAACAACTCGTCAACGGGCGCGGAGGGACTCTGCTTATAAACACACTAACACCGACCGAGCAAGCCTGTCTCATTCCAACCACCATTGGAGCTATACACGAGGAAGAAATAATAAACCAGTGCATTCAGTCTAAACAAACAAATAGGTGCATAGTCATTTACGGAAAAAACACAAATGACGACACTATACGTAAAAAATACAAGCAACTTACAGACATGGGATTCCATCACGTATTCATCTATCTCGGTGGAATGTTTGAATGGATTATGCTGCAAGATATTTACGGAAAAGAGGAGTTCCCGACTACCTCCAACGAATTAGACATATTGAAATTCAAACCCACGAGACGGCTACAGAGCAACCTTCTTACAAATTACGCTTAACCAAGGCAACCATGTAAGTTTGCTCCATGTAAAGCTTGTAGACATCATATACAATCATAATCCCAATAATAAATGCCACTCCATAAGTAATATAATCCCAGTGCTGCATATATTTCTCCACTTCTGGGTTACTTTTCATATCTTGAAACGTCGTGTGAAGCCCGTAAACTATATCCGCCGACACCATAAGTAAGAGGAAAGCCATAACACGCAACAACAGCTTGACACTTTTATTTTTTGAGCCGGCAGCAACGGCCATTACTGTCAACGATATAGAGGAAAATAAACCAACATTTCTTAATGTTGTATTATAAAACATGACCGGCTTGTAGTACTCGTCTTGTAGCTCTTTAATTATGGGAGGATTCTTTCTCTGGTCCATATAGTATTTATATATCTACCGAAAATATATTAGTATCTATCTCTTACATGCTTTTTATTTCTACAACATATTTTACCCATTTTGCAAGCAAAAATGCGTTGGGAATCAACACATTTACGTCACGTTCGGGCATCATATATTTTGTGATTTCAAGAAGTTTTTCTATTTCAGCATTGTTTGGCGCCCTCTGTGAACGCCACCTCGGTGGAATGTGTCCACGGCCACTGCGGGGGCGAAGACGACAGCCATGATTGTACGTCTTCATTGGACGCTGACGCGGCATATCTCTCTTTGAACATTTTTATCCATTCATGTTCCGGCAGATTTTGGAATAGGCGGAGGGACGGGTCCTATCTTACCGCCCTCTTCTATCTTCGTGGCGATTACATTTCCACTCCTATCTATACTCAAAAACTGATTTTGCTGCGGGTTTGCGCGTTTCTCAGTAAGCTGTGTCGCTTGATTGTCCATGCCTTCGTACACAATGACGTTTTTTCGCATGTATAGTACAAACACACCTACAATGAACGCGACCAGCAGCCCGTACATCTTTCCGCAGGAAAACGTGGCCGCTACAAACAAAAGAAGGATAACATTGCCGACGGATGTCAGAAACACATCAGGAAAGACATAGGACACAAAGAAACACACAATAATGAGCGCTATCACGAGATACGACACCCTAGCAACTTCCATCAATCTAGGCACATTTTTACTCATTTTCTGTCCTTTTACCATATGTTATATAGGGATATTTTATTGGCGCACCATATATTTTTTAATTATACTCACCCACTCATCCTTCATTACACGAAAGTCGTCATTTCCATTTATGACAACACACTTATCGCTATACTCTTTCAACAACATATTGTTGTGGTAACGTCCACATTTTTCTAAATATCCAACGTCTATGGATGATTCGCCTCTGCGTGACCGCGATATGATTCGCCCAAAACAAGTCGGGGGGTCTGCGTTGATATAGATAAATTTGGAAATAGGATAGTCATCTGCAAATGTATTGAACCAATTCAAATATATCTTATACTCCACCTCTTCTATGTATTTCGTATCATACAACATCTTTGCAAACACATGTTTGTCTGTGTATAAGCTTCGCTCCGTAACAATAATCGCATTTGGATTTTCGTCGCATGTTTTTTTTAACAAGGCCAACCTAGAGATATACGCCATCATCTGAAAGGAAAAGGAGTACCGATGCTGGTCTTTATAGAATTTTGCCAACATAGTGACCCCTTGCTCATCCGTAATAGTGTCCCACACATCAACAGGTTCCTGTAAGAACACAAACTCTTTCCCCCATTCACAACATTGTGTCAGGTATTTTAATAGCGTGGACTTCCCCGAACCAATATTCCCCTCAATGCTAATGATAGTTGGACCGCCCATGTAGTTGTATATATATCTAAATGTGTAAATATCTTCAAGTTTCATTTTTATTTAAATAGTAGGGTCATTTCGCGTGTAATATAAAAATGAAACAAATTGCATGGAAATATTTCCAGTATATAAGTATTGAACTCTTCCAACAATGGATCTTCAACAGCGTAAACTAACCAAATCCGAATGGGACTCTATTGAGAAACCCATAAGCAGCGGCGAAAAGGAAATACTCAAACTCATCATTGATGGGTATGACAATGTCAACATCAAATACAACAAAAAAAACACTATACTTAGCTACTTAAAAATGGTTCAAACCTCTGAATTGGACGACTACGTATTCTCGCGTTACATTCTCCACCGCATCATCAAGCTGAAGGAAACCTGTGTCATCCCAGACAATGAACAATTCGCATTCCTAAGCGCCTTTAAAAGCAACTGGAAACCAAAACACGCATTCAAAAAGGCGCTGTCCATCAAATTGCAACGATATACGCCTGAGATGATTGCCGAACAGCCACTCATGGAAAACACCTTGCTGGACATGACAGAAGCTATGCTTATTCACAAGTATGGTGTGCACACCAAAAAAAAGAAAGCCTTGGCGGACCCAGTTACGTCACTTGCGTGGTGCGAGCAGTACGTTACGTTGAAAAAACTCCTTGGCGTGTCATTGTCTCCCAACAAACACGTGCGGGACATCGTAGAGGCCATGCTAAACGTACTAGAAGAAGACGTGGACCTCCTCCACATTATTGAACACTCCGCAGATTACATTGAGCAAAATACAGACATGCTGGCCTACGCCGACATATGCTTGTATCGCCACCAAAAGGAGATATTTACCCACGCAAAAAACCCTTCCCCAAAACTCATCATGTACACTGCGCCCACAGGTACCGGAAAGACGCTCACGCCGATCGGACTACTCAACCACCACAAGATCATCTTCGTGTGTGCTGCCAGACACGTGGGTCTTGCTTTGGCTAAATCCGCAATTAATATGCAGAAAAAGGTGGCGTTTGCGTTCGGGTGCGCTACGGCAGACGACATCCGATTGCACTATTTCGCGGCAAAGGACTACACAAAGGATTGGAGGTCAGGCGGTATCCGCAAAGTAGACAACTCTGTTGGAGACAAAGTGGAGCTCATGATTTGCGATGTCAAATCTTACTTGCCGGCCATGTACTACATGCTAGCTTTCAACGAAAAATATGATATTATCACCTATTGGGACGAACCCACCATCACACTAGATTACGAAACACACGAGTGTCATGAAATTATCCAAGAAAACTGGCAGAAGAATCTAATACCAAACATGGTATTGTCCTCGGCAACATTGCCCAAAATGCACGAGCTGACAAACACCATTTCAGATTTCAACGCAAGGTTTGCAGAACATGACCCCGACATTATCAACATTGTTAGCAGCGATTGCCGCAAATCCGTTCCCATTGTCAATAAACACGGGTATGTCGTTTCCCCACACAACATATCCAGCGACTTCAGCGCAATGAAGCGGTTTGTCAAGCATTGCCAAGACAACCCCGTGCTCATGCGATATTTTGACCTCACTGATATTTCCAGCGCCATTAGTATTGCCAATAGGAACAATTACACGTCCCGTCTGGTTAATCGCAAATTTGCGTCCGCAGAAGACATTACCATGCAGGAAATAAAGAACTACTACTTGGACATGTTAGTCAACATCAAAGACGAACACTGGAACAGCTTCTACCTCGCCACGTACAATACTCGCACCGCTGTAGTGACCAATTCCCCTTCACAAAGCGTGTCGGTCATACCCAAGGGTGTCAGCACAGGGACACCGATAGCAGACGAGGTGGTGGGCACGTATATTTCCACAAAAGACTCGCATACACTCACCGACGGACCCACCATCTATCTAAGTAACGAACCCGAGAAAATTGCCAAATTCTGCATTCAACAGGCCAACATCCCCGAGTCGGTAATGACGGACCTGCTCAAGTCCATTGAGTTCAACAACACTCTCAACGAACACGTTGAACGACTAGAACACGATTTGGAAGATGCATTGCCCAAGGAAACGGAAAAGACTTCCACTTCCGACAAGGGGAAAAACGGAAAAACCAAAACCGCGGACAACACCAAGAAAATTGAGCGTATTATGGAGGGGAATACGCCCGCGGCAAGAATTCGCGAGAAGCTTGATGCATACAGGAAGATGATCAAGGTGTCGCAGCTCAACGATGCGTTTGTCCCCAACAAACGTGCGCATCTGGAAAAATGGGCCGATGGAAAAAATATCGGGACGGCGTTCACCTCTTCCATTGATGAAGAAACCATTGTGCGTATCATGACGCTCAAAGACGTCAGTAATATGTGGAAGGTATTGCTCATGCTAGGTATTGGCGTATTCACAAATCATCCGAGCATTGACTACACCGAAATCATGAAGCAGTTGGCAGACCAACAGAAGCTGTACCTTATCATCGCATCCAGCGATTACATTTACGGAACCAACTACCAGTTCTGCCACGGATACATCAGCAAGAATATGCAACTGACTCAGGAAAAGATTATCCAAGCTATTGGACGCGTTGGGCGCAACGGATTACAGCAGAAGTACACCATCAGGTTTCGCGACGACGAACCCATTTTGAAGCTCTTCACGCACGAAGAAAACAAACCCGAGGTATTCAACATGAATAGATTGTTTGCCAGCTAGATTAGATAGATAGAACCCACATTCATTGTATTGTAAGATAATAAACAAGACATATATATCTATGTCTTTTTTACGCCTTGCGTGGAACGCCATGATAAGTATTTCACTTTGTTTCATATAGTGAAATAAAGTGATTGATGAGGGAAATCATATTATTTTTATTTTTGGTTGATTAACTTTTATTGCTGCATCTCGTCATTTTATTTGGATGGGTGTGTGTTTTTGCTTGGTTGTTTAAGCAGAGGAAGCAGCAGGAGCAGCAGGAGCAGCGGCAGCAGCACCAGCAGCGGCAGCAGCGGCACCAGCGCGAGCAAAGTGAGGGCTCATGTAACGTTGGAGGTTGAAGTAGGTGAGGATCTCGTCCTTGCCAACCTTGAGGAGGGTGGAAAGCTTAGAGTCAGGGTTGATCTGGCGACCATTAGCCTTGTCCTGAAGATTGTGCTCACGAATGTACTTGTTGATGTCACGGGTAACATCGGTGCGGGCCATCTCGCTGCCGGAGGGCTTGGAGAGGAACTTGGCAAGCTCATCACTGATGCGAGTGGGCTTGACAAACCCGCTGGGAGAACGAGTACCGGCCTTGCGCTTGCGCTTGGAGCTGGCCTTCTGGGCAGTGTTGAGGGCACGTCCCCACTTCTTCTCTAGACCACGGAACTCGGTCTTGAGGGAAGTAAGGAGAGCGCCAACCTGCTGGAGCTTGACAAGGAACTCTGCAGATTGGGTGGAAAGGCTGTCGTCAGCATCGGGAGCAGCAGCAGCCTCGGAAGAGGCAGCGGCAGCGGCAGCGGCAGCGACAGCCGCACCTGCAACAACAGGCTCGGCGTCAGCCTTCTTGGCGGCCTTCTCTGCCTTGGGGGCAACGGCCTTCTTGGCAGGGGCAGGGGACTTGGCTGCCTTAGCAGGAGTCTCGGTCTCGGTCTCGGTCTTGGTGGGCTTCTGGGTTCTTACCATCTTATAGTGTATACTGATATTTACTTTTTAAATGGTTTAACGCATTATATTATTTAATTCATAATATGATACCATAATTCGTGCTAAATAATTCAAACATATTCAAATGATTCGTACAACCAGGGCATTGCTAACGCAACGTCGATGTTTACTAAAGTTAGCGCGCCCAGCACATAGTAGGCTCCGAGACATTTACTATCCTCATTAATACCAGACGTCACCAATTTCTCTAAACATTCCAGAACCATCCGTTGCTTAGATTCCAAAGTAGACTCCTCCCTCACATACAACTCCACGTAATTGATGTGGCGCATAGGATCGCCAAGGGGCGGACAAATATCCCGTTTTATATGCGGACTAATATTCGCCCGGTAATTCCATATCTCAGTAAGTTCTCGCACAAATTTCCTCAACTTAGCTGCACTTAAAGAGAGAAACCATTCTACATTTGTATAGTGACCCATTTGGTCCATTTTCATACACAGGTCCCGTACACGTTCCGGTATCGTTCTCTCTCTGATACTCTGGACATCTTCTTCTATATCAATATCCACGCCGATACCAAATAGCTTGCTAAGCTTCATTATGCGCCTCAAATCGGTAAATACTGATACAGGAATCGGATTGCGATTATACGGGTTCTTTGGAGTTGCCCTCAGTACACTTGATGAATTATTGTTGTTTTTAAAAAGTAGATTGTAGAGAGAAGTCATGTCAAATCCGTATATAAACCCATCCATATCTCTGAAACTATAAAACTGCATATAAGGAATCTCGTTGACAGAATCCATGGTCAAGAAATCACATTGGTTCACACAATCGTCGCGATTCTTAAGTCCCGGACCCTTGTAGCTGATAAGTCTGCGATAGAGGAACCCTCTAAACAACCCTTGTATAGGCGTGATATACCGAGAGAAATGCAGATACATTAAAATTCGCATGAACAACTGGTTCTTATTTCCGGAATGCTTTATCTTGTAATGCCTCGCAATAATCTTTAATTGCTCGCAGTTGTAGTTGTACTTGTACATCATGTCAATATTGGTCGTGTCGGGAATCTCCATATCTTCATTTTTAAGCTTCTTGGACTTTGTATATGTATCCTTTTTAGGTAAGGAAATATTATTTTGAATGCTCAACATATAGTCATCAATACATTTGGGCGTCATTATAATAGACACATAAAAAATCTTTATCTTGATATTTCACTATTTATTAAGTTAAGTATCAAGAGAGAACCTGCATAATCATGCCATATATGTTTCCTTGGTAATTGTGCGAATAATCTTTTTACACTCGCGTCGTTCGCTGATTTCATCAACCCGACCCATAGCATCACATTGCATGTTGAAATACCTGTTACTTTTAACTATATTAGTTTTGGTACTCAAATAAAGTATTTCATGGACAGGTTCTATCAATGATGGTATGCGTAGCTATCTTCTTGATTATTTTTCCGTAATCCCTCTTTTCAGTAGAAGCGTCCGCGGGACCCAGTGATTCTGTCATGAGCTTCAAATAAAGGTCGTTTTTGCGGTTATCGTAATGTGTGCAGCCAGGGTTTTCTCTCTTCCAGTCATCTAGCAACATCAGATTCTTATTAGATAGCCGGTTGATTGCATTCTTTACCAATTTTTTGTCGGTATCCTTTTCCCATCTGTCTTGGTCCTTAATGTGTAGAATTTCCCTCTTTGCGTCGCTGCAGTGAATGGGTCGCTTAGTCACGTCTAGTTCATTGAGACCTTTCAGGAATATCTGTGAAATGTTTTCAGCATATCCCAATTCACCCATGTTCTCAAAATCATACAGACTTAGCTTGATAGAATTCACAAAATCAGTAATGTTCATGGCATCCTTACATGTATCGTTCAGGAAAAACTGAAGATTGAATGTCTTATTGTGACTATTTGTGGTGTTATGATTATTGCTATGATTAATATTATTATTATTATTATTCGTTGTACCAAATGAAGAACTCTTTACTACATCTACTAACTTATCTATCATACCCCGTTGTTCTTTTATAGTATTCATAAGAGCACCAACTAACGTGTCATTTTGGACAGCATTGGGGTCTTGTTTTAGACCACATTTCTTTTTATGTCTCCATAACCCTGTATTATCCTTATATTCCTTTTGGCAGAATTCACATGTAAATGATTTGGGGATTTCTTGCGATTTTTTGCGATTTTCTGACGACGACCCCATTGCTGATATTGCTAAAATCCCCTGTTTATGTTTAATGGTCTCGTTATGTTTGTTAAAATCTTTTTTATTACATGTGTAATAGTCACATGTTTTACATTCAAAAATTTGGGACATTTTAGATTGCTGATTATTGCTGGACATTGCTATATATTAGCAATCCAAAAAATCCCCTAAATATGAACGAAACTTTTTAAGAAAATTTTATCGTCACAAAAATGTTGAGTTATTTTTCATCACCAGACCATAAAAATTCACTTCAGTCACAAATTTACTTTTTTCAAAAAGTTTTTCAGGAATCCGGTTTTGGACATTTCTTGGGACATAAAAATGTCCTTTTTTCAATTCCCCAAAAAACTTTTGGACGATTTTTTTTGCACGCTCTTTAAACCCTTGGTAATTTAAAATGCCGTTTTTCTCGTCTTTATATTTTTATTGTATTACTTAATGTTTCAACCATTCTTCATCATCCCAAACATCATCATCCTCAACCAAGTCATCGCAAACATCACATTGTCCCCACCCTTTCCATTTGCGAATATTTCTTGGATGAAATCGGTTTTTCACCAAGTCTTCCTTAATCCCGCCATTACTAAACATTTTATCTTTTATAGCCTTGTAATCGTATCCAAATATATTTGGATTTTCAGACAAATAAGCCCAATCCACTTTATCCAAGTTTTTTTCCAAAATAGGAATCGCATTTGGATTCATAGACAATCTAACCCAATCAACTTTATCCAAGTTTTTTTCCAAAATAGGAATCGCATTTGGATTGGAAGACAACCACATCCAATCCACTTTATCCAGATTTTTTTCTAATATATGAATCGCATTTGGATTACAAGACAAATACTCCCAATTCACTTTATCCAAGTTTTGTTCCAATATATGAATCGCATTTGGATTTTCAGACAACCAACCCCAATCCACTTTATCCAGATTTTGTTCCAAAATAGGAATCGCATTTGGATTTTCAGACAAATACACCCAATCCACTTTATCCAAGTTTTTTTCCAGTATAGGACTCGCATTTGGATTTAAAGACAACCACAACCAATTCACTTTATCAAAGTTTTTTTCCAACATAGGAATCGCATTTGGATTTAAAGACAACCTAATCCAATCCACTTTATCCAAGTTTTGTTCTAAAAGAGGAATCGCATTTGGATTCATAGACAAACGCCCCCAATCCACTTTATCCAAATTTTGTTCCAATAGTTTAATCGCATTTGGATTCATACATAATAACCATCCCCAGTCCAATTTATCCAAGTTTTTTTCTAAAATATGAATCGTATTTGGATTGCGAGACAAATACTCCCAATCCACTTTATCCAAGTTTTTTTCCAAAATAGGAATAGCATTTGGATTTTTATTTTGAGACAAACTAGTCCAATCCAGTTTATCAATAGGAATCCAGTCGCACAACTTCATAAAGTGGATTCCGGTATTATATGCTGTCGTCATTTTACTATGAGGTAGTGTTGTAATATACTATACACTCCAGTTGTATATTTAGAATCATTTTTTTATAATTACAGGTTCTCGTTTTCTAAATGAGACTTAACAGCATAAATCTTATAATAATCGCTTTTACGTGAGGACATTCAGTATATATTACGAATAAATATATTAAAAAACGGCGTTTTAAATTACCAAGGGTTTAAACCCCGTTTTTATATATATTAGTTTTTGAACTTAAAGAAAATATAGCGCCTACCTACCTACCTGTCTATGATGGTATTCTTTGCAATTGTGTGTATAATCTTTCCGATATCCTTTTTTTCTGCTACCGCATCCGCAGGACCGCACGACTCCACCATCATTTTCAGGTAAATATCGTTCTTTTGATGATTGTAGTCCTTGCAGCCCGGATTTTCTTTCTGCCAATCGTCTAGAAGCATCAGGTTTTTGGTTGATAATTCTTTGATTGCCTGCTTTAATTTATTCTGGTTTGCATCCCTCTCCCACTTATCTTTGTCCTTTATATGAAGCACGTCCCTCTTCAAGTCGCTGCAATGAATGGGGCGTTTAGTTACTTCTAGGTCATTCAACCCCCGAACAAACATACGAGAAATGCCTTCGGCATACCCAAGCTCGCCTACCTTTTCTATATCTTGCAGCGTCAACTTGAGAGAGTTGACAAAATCGGTAATATTCATCGCATCCTTACACGTCTCATTCAAGAAAACCTGCAGATTAAAGGTCTTGTTGTGCGAGTTGGTATTATGCGTGGTCGTGTTATGACTATGTGTCATGGAATTGCCAAGTTTATTTTCTTTGACCAAACCTATAACCATGGCACGCATTTCCTGATTATCTCTGAGAAGAGCCTGTATTATTTCACTAGAATGATTATCCGATTCGGTTACCATACTTGGTAAGGAAATGGAACTATTGTTTAATACGTCTGAACATTCCCTTTTGTGTTTGCATAACGTGGATTGGTGCTTATAGTTTTTTCCACATAAGCACATGTATGGTGTGGCACTTTTTGGCACTTTTTCATTAGGATTTTTAGGATTTATTAGGATTTTATGTTTATCGGTTGATAAATGTCTGGTATAATTACTTTTTTTGCTGCATACAAAGTTACATATGTTGCACCTATATATATTGGCACTTTTTTGGCTCTTTTCGTTGGACATTTTCCTAATATATTAGCCTAATAAAAAAAGAGCCTAAATATTCCGCATTCGTTTATAAAATTTTATCGTCACAAAAACGAGGAGTTATTTTTCGTCACCAGACCATAAAAATTCACTTCAGTCACAATTTTACTTTTTTCAAAAAGTTTTTCAGGAATCCGGTTTTGGACATTTCTTGGGACATAAAAATGTCCAAAATTGAATTCCCAAAAAAACTTTTGGACGATTTTTTTTGCACGCTCTTTAAGCCCCGTTTTTATATATATTAGTTTTTGAACTTAAAGAAAATATACATTTGAATAGTGACGGACATCTGTAACACAACCATATCAGTACATGTCTTGTTTAGATTCCGCGACATGTCAATCTCATGAGACATTTACTCGCATAAATTGTAATTTTGTATTCGGGTATATAGAGTACCTATGTAACCCTGCGCTCACATGTCAGCGCGTGGATAACTTATATGATTGCTGTGCATCTACTATTTCAGAATGTATTATAGAGAGATTCAACTCAGAATTATTGCCGACTATGTCCCCTACTATAATACCTAATGTTGTTAGTCTATGTGAAAATACATGTAACAACACACCTAGTATAAACACGTGTTATTGGTTTGAGCGTCAAAATGTAGAAATATCGTGCGTCGGTAAAGACAACCATTATTGTTGCTCACATAGCCGTGACGAATGTTGCCAAACCAATATTATAGTTGCGTATATTATTTTTGGTTCAATATTGTTGCTAATTGCCGGATATACAACATACAAGTATGTTATACTCATGTATACCCGTGTTGTACCTGAAAAAAATACAAAAAGCGTACCGATGCAACAGAAGGACGCTCTTGATGTAAATGATGGGTACAAAATATGAAGAATTTAACTTGTATTGGGTAACGAATCAATATAGTCTTTCCATTTATGTAATTTTCTCTCATTATACATCTTTGAAGATTTACATCCTTGAAGATTTAAAACCGCACCTCTGCGAGGTGCTTGATTTCAAATCATTACTGGTATCTTACTTGAAGAATGAATCCGCTATGCGGATTTAAATCTTCAAGGGTGTAAATCTTCAAAGATGTATACTCTCATACGATAATATTATCTGTTACACCGCATAATTTTATCCTTTCTAATTTGAGAAATAGGTCTCCGCTTCTACGTTCTTGTCGTCAATAAATAGGTCGTATGCCGGTTTTCCCATACGCAATTCGTGGAACTTGGCGCCCCACAATGTAAGCTGTGCGTGCGTGAGCTGGAACCAGTTGATTTGGGTGACAGACCCGCGAGCGGTCCAGTAGACAATCGTATGTCCTTCGGCATGAAGCTTGTTGATTCTCTCTATGCGCTCAGGGTAAGGAATGGCATTGTTGTAGTCGCGCGGCTTGCTCTTGTCCTCGGAAAGGTAGTGACAAATAGTCTCATCTATGTCTACGAAAATCAACATGGTATAATTATTTTTCGCGGATAACATTTAAATACTTATTGCGCCTGTATACAAATGGCGAACGCAAAGATTCTTTGTATTGTTCCTGCACGATCTGGAAGCAAGGGACTTCCTCACAAAAACATAAAGTCGTTTCGCGGAAAGCCTCTATTGGTTTGGTCTATTGACCAAGCAAAATCGTCTCAATTTGCATCGCAAATGCGCGTGGTAGTGAGCACGGACAGCGAAGAGTATGCTGTGATTGCGCGTAAACATGGCGCAGAGGTTCCGTTTCTTCGCCCGCCTGAAATCTCGGGAGACCTGTCTATTGACTACGAGTTTCTCTCGCATGCCGTTTCTTGGTTTTGGGAAAACGAGAAATACAAGCCAGACATAGTATTGCAGCTCCGCCCCACGTCGCCCTTGCGCAAGGTGGCGGACATTGACGAATGCTTGTCCACGTTCATTCGTAGTATGGACCAATATGATAGTCTGCGAAGCGTGATTCCGTTTGAGAAATCACCTTACAAAATGTATACCATAGAGAGAAATGTATTGACTCCATTGTTCGCGGAAGTGAATCATGTGGTAGAACCTTTCAACCAATGCCGTCAAGTGCTGCCGCAATGTTACCTGCATAATGGGTACATTGACATTTTGAAGACGTCAATACTTGAAAAGGGAACAATAAGTGGCGAGAGAATATATCCGTTTGTCATGTCACCTGAAGACAATGTTGATATTGACACTGAGAAAGACCTGAAAGAGTTAACGTAACGTAAACTGACCTATGTAAAAGTTTACAATAATGTTCATATGTAAAATATATAATGTTTGCATGGTTCATATATGAACATTATTATTCCGTTGGGCGGCCGAGGCGAGAGATTTTCCAACAACGGATACACTGAACCCAAGCCACTGATACCTATTTTTAATAAAACCATGATTGAGTATGCAATTGACAATTTGAACATTTCTAATGAAGACCACTTGTATGTTTTGTACAACAATACTCTGGAAAACCACAATTTTCCAAATCGTCTAAGAGAGAAATATCCACACATTCGTCTTTTCTGTGTTCCTCACACAAAAGGTGCGGCAGAGACACTCCACATAGGCTTACACCATATTATGCAACAGCAAGACCACCACACGAAGTGCTTGGTGGTGGATTGCGATACATTTTATACCGAAGACATAGTCACTTTATTTAGACAAGCTACACACAATACAATTTTTTACACCGAACATTGTGGACCCGACCCCATTTATTCATATATTAAAACCGACCCTACCGAAAAGGTGTTGGAAATAAAAGAAAAGGTGAAAATATCCGATAAAGCAAATACTGGCGCCTACGCGTTTACAGATATACACCAATTATCTATGTTCTGCAAGCACGTATTAGACAACAACATAACCTTCAAAAATGAACCATATACGTCTTGTGTAATTAGTGAGATGGTGAAGGGTGGTGCAAGTTTCTATGGATGTAAATTAACACCGGAGCGAGTGGTTTCGCTAGGAACGCCGGATGCTGTTGAGAGCTACAAAGAGAGGACACATGCATTTTTATTTGATTTAGACGGGACATTAGTGAGGACAGACGATATTTATTTTCAGGTATGGCGTGAGATATTGAATGAGTTCAATTTAGTATTGACCAAGGAAATTTTCAATAATTACATCCAAGGAAACAATGACAAGTACGTATGCGAATCACTGCTGAAGAATACACAAGCTTGTCCGGTGGAATTAGGTCGCATCAAGGACAAGTTGTTTATCAAACATATTTCGTCAATTCAACTGATTGATGGCGTGGTTGAAATGATGAAACAAATAAAGGCAGATGGTCACAAAGCATGTATAGTGACAAACTGCAACCGACAGGTTGCGGAAGCAATTATTGAGTATGTAGATATTGCTTGGGCGGTAGATTTCATTATTTCTGGAGAGGAGTGTGTGCACGGAAAGCCCCACGTGGAGCCTTACAAGAAGGCATTGGATGCTTATCATATTAGCAGCCAGAAATGCATAGTGTTCGAAGACTCAAAATCAGGGCTGTTAAGCGGGAAACAGATTCATCCGTTGTGTCTGGTTGGGATAGAGACCATATATGATGGCGCAACAATGGAAAAATACGGAGTTGATATGAGCATAAAGGATTATGTGGGGGTTTCTATAAGAGATATGATGTCATTACACAAAATTTCTGGCGCGAGTTATCTCCGGTCGCTTATCCTTTCCACCACAGATACCTCCAACGTGAAAGACGTGTGTTTTGACGCGGAAAAGTTGAAGGGCGGGTTTATTGCCGACGTTGTTAGTTTTCAAGTGGTAACGCACAACAACAATATGCACCATCGCATATTGAAGTATGAAAATACGGAGGAAAACAATCTATCTAGTATGGCAACAAAAATACAATTGTACCAACGCGAATACTATTTTTACACCAATATATCTCCATTTGTGAACGTGCGTATTCCCAAATTTCACCATTTGGTGGTGGACCATGCCAGGTCTGATAAGGCAATGGGTATTGTATTGGAAAATCTGCTTACCCGAAACCTTGTTCCCAATTTAACTCTTTCGGAAGAAAGCGTGGATGTCACGTTGAAGATTGTTGATAGGATGGCCAGCATGCATGCTCACTTCTGGGACACCAATCTTGCATCCCGATTCCCCGACTTGAAAAAAAGCACCGATCCGATTTTCTGTCCATTTTACACTACTTTTATTGAAGAGAGGTACGCGTCGTTTCGGGAAAAGTGGTTTAGTGTACTAACGGATTCGCAAAAGAAGATAAGTGACGATATATGTAAAAATTTCTCAAAGATACAGAAACGAATGGAGGGGGAGAGAAACCAGACGTTCATCCATGGCGACATTAAGTCACCTAATATTTTTTACGATAGGGAGAATGGCTGTGAGCCCTACTTTATCGACTGGCAGCATTGCGCTATTGGAAAGGGTGCGCAGGATCTGGTGTTTTTTGTAGTAGAGAGTTTTGATATCACTGACTTGATACATGTGTTCAAGCTAGCTACCGAGTATTACTATAAAAAACTGAAGGAACATGGAGTCGTTGGGTATTCGCGCAAAGAGTTTGAAGATGATTTGTATTTCTCTCTGTGTTATGTTCCGTTTTTTACTAGTATATGGTTTGGGACAACCCCTCAAGACGAATTGATCGATGCGAATTTTCCCTATTTTTTTATCACCAAAATGTTCCATTTGATTGAGTTTTCTAACAAAAATAATGTATTCCTATAATATCGTGATGGAAAACTGGGTAGAGCAATGTAAGATATATGTCAGCCCTAATATACACTCAAATTCTATACTACATTGTGGATACCATGAAAATGGAGTCATTGCCAATTCATCCGATTACCTTGGTTTACGCGCTGGTAACGGAAAAGGTCTTATTATGGATATGTATAACAGGTGTAAAAATCGTCCGGCACACAATATATCTGATGAAGAGGTTGTCTCATTTATCTCGTCGTTCACGAATGGCACGGTGCATGGATATGTAGCCATATATGAGTTTATCCTGCATTATTTGAAAAATAATATGACAGCCCGAGTACTTTTATGCACAAAAACACAGGGAGGAATACGCCAATTAGTTTCGCATTGTATTGGCGAAGACAAAATTATTACATTGGATGTAGGTAAGACATATCAATATAAACAAATTTATTTCATACCTGTAACGGAAATGCATTTTAGCGATTCTTTTTGGAAAAAAAACAACCATGCGTGCATGAAATTATTGGTGAATCCTGAATTTGATAACGGAGGTAAACACCATTTGTGTGTTATGAAAACAGAAGAATGTAATACAAATGTTGGTGTAATTTCTGTAAAGGACGCATCTGCATTTTGCGAGAAAAACAACCTGTATTTCCTGAGACCTGTCACGCATAATGAAATTAATACTGCTAATTTGATATGGAACTGCGAGAGTATTGTGTTTTCGTGGGGAACCTCATATTATAAGAACCTTCGTTATATTGGAGACAAGTGTAAAAAAATATATGTCATTGTGTCAGACGGGTTTATAGAGCAGTATAACTCACGAAAACGGCCGCATTTTAGACCAAATTCTCATGTGTACAAAACGTACCGAAATGCGGATGTGAAATATATTATTTGTAAAGGTGGATACGCGAACCTAACCATTGAACATATGGAAGCGCATGGTATAGTGCATGACCATTGTGTGTATACAGACGAATAATGAATATTTTTTTCTCTATGTATCAAATAATGGGTCACTTTGAGAAATATTATAAAGACGGATACGTTCTGGTGGAGAACGTCTATTCACATGCGGAATTGGACGAGTGTGTGCATGAAATCACCGAGTACTGCAATACCAACCCACAACGGCTTTTCCGAGCAGGAGGAATCAGCATCCCTGATTTTTTGGGTCGGCATCATTTACCTATAACACACAAGATGAAAGACACCGACAAAATTCACGATACCCTTCGTGTGATATTTGGAGGCGACAATTACCGGTTCTGCGGGCATAACGATATTGGTGTGAACCGCACGGTCGGATGGCACAAAGATAAGCTGAACGGGGATGTGGAAAGATACCAAGTGCATGATATATGGAAAGAGCACAAGGGAGAGAAACATGAAATTGTGAAAGTGTTGACGTATTTAGAAGATCATTCTAAGGACAACGATGGATTGAAAGTGGTGCCGGGGAGTCATTTGAAACGCGAAATCAATGAAGCGGGGGCTATACAATTACGTCCCAAAAAGGGGGACGTGATTATATTTGACCAGCGCATTACACACAGAGGTATGGAAAGACCATGCAAAGATTTGCGCATTTTGGTGTCTATGGGGTTTGGAAAAAAGAATATTTTCACCGACGAGTTTGAAAAAGGGACAATGGTCCGACAAAATCGGCAGAATGGTGTCAAGTGACACCCTATTTCATAAATGCATCAAGAGTGTGTAACTCATCTTCAATAATTTTCAGTTCATGTGCTGAAAATTTTTCACTTTTAAACCAGTTAATGCTATAATGACAAAATCCGGTGCCATGTGAAAAATATTTTATTAATGGAGAACAGCATATAAAGGTGGATTTCTGGGAATATAAATAAGCCAACCGATGACTCCCATTACGCAATTTGTAGAGTGCTTCGTACTCGATTGGATATTCGTATTTGTAGCCATGTTCCCTCAAACTATCAATTAGTTGTATGAATTTTTTTGTTGGTTGATTGTCACCACGACATTTTTGCATTTTATTGTAAAGTGCAAAATCATATTCATTATTCTTCAAATATTGTTCTATGGAGTATTTTCTCACCAACATGTCTGCGCGTGTAAAAAGAGACCCATTATATTGGTAACGAAGAAAGGTCTTCAGGTTCATGAACTCTTGTATTTTGAACGCTTGATAAGATTTCATGATTTCGGCAATTTGGGCAGGTTGGGTTTCGTTGTCGCTCACGTGGATGATGATGTCGTGAATATAGTTTTTCACCTTGGTCATGTATTTTTCCCTGAGCTGCTTTTTTATAGCTTCAACTATGGTGGATATCTTTGTGTTAACACCCGCTTTAATTCTGTATTTAGGGTCGGGAATATCAAATAAAAAATACACAAATTTATGAGGGTATGCTGCCATGCTTTTCAACTTGACGTTCTTTATCTTTTCCTGCGCGATGTCATCGGTGGTGTATATCTTTAGCACTGCCTCATCATGTTTTTCCTTGTTTTCTTTAAAATCATATACAAAATATTGGTATACTTTGTATGTTTTATTAAGCTCTTCTAAAATATCGGTAGTATGTTCTAGAATGGGTGACCATAAATATCCGCAAAATAGCATTGATATATATATAATATTATAAAAAAATATTGTTATGTATACATGATAGACATAAAGAGCTACCTGCAAATATTACGAGAATATGACTATGCGCTAACAAAAGTTGATGTCCCATATATGCCTGCTGATTTCCCCACGTCATACCCTATTGGAAAAGATATGGATATGTATGTGAGCAAACGTGATTATGCATATGTGAAAACATTAACACATACGTTTATAATAGAAAACAAGTATGATAAATTATTTAAATTAAAAATTGTACCTGATCATGATAATACACGATTTAGATTGGAA
>Ga0222652_1000374_pt1 | contig 20191 bp, 20 predicted proteins | sample AntAcemetagen371_FD_179803 | JGI IMG/M metagenome (GOLD analysis project Ga0222652, IMG submission 179803) | Saline water microbial communities from Ace Lake, Antarctica - #371 | ecosystem: Environmental > Aquatic > Non-marine Saline and Alkaline > Saline | place: Antarctica: Ace Lake... | reverse complement strand
AATCCGAGCCGGCACACTCAAAATTCGCCCAACTTAGAAAACCGTTTGCCCAAATGACACTGGCTGCTTCTGTTGCAGCCATGGCTCTATTTGGTATCCAGCAATACCAAATTGCCCAAAATGGTCTTTTCGGTACTTCAGGTACACCCCAGTTAGCTGGTGGAACGCTCCAGGAGAGCTTGCCCATTTCGCTTCAACCTCCGACAGGATTTGAGTTTCAGCCGGTATCACGCCCGGTTAGCTCGGCCACGACCAAGCCCTCACTGAGGACAGGAACCACAGTTGAGATTTCGGTAGATCCCGAGCAAATGCGCGCACATCTTGAATCACTCGCACAAGAACACTCAGAACACGCCGTTCACACTTCCCAGGGCGTATTCCCAAAGGTTAGAGTTCCGGCGCCAACTGAGGCAGAATAAGCGCCCCTGTTAGGAGACGCTATTTTGGTGCTTTCAAAAAGTATTCATATGTTCTGTAAAACAGGCCTTGGGGGTCTGTTTTTGTTTGTGCTTACTGTTTTTGCTGGATTAATGCCCGCTGCAGTTATAGCGCAGGATCAATCTCTTGATTCACTTGATCCCCAAGCACTCTACGAGCGTATGCTTGAGAGCAATAAGCGCTATGATTACAAAGGAATACTGACTTATGAGCAAGCTGGGCAAATGCAAAGCTTTGAAGTCAGCTCAAGAAAGGACGGTCCTGCGTTGGATCAAAGGCTATCCCAGTTGGACGGCCCCCAGCTTGAACATTTTCTTCGTTTCGATGCGACATGCAGTCCAAGGCAGAGTGCGAGCATTGATCAATTTGATGATTACTACAATTTGTTTTCTGCGGGTGAGGTGCGTGTCGCGGGTCGCGTAGGCACGGAGATAGTATTGATGCCTGTGGACAGATACCGGAATGGCTATCATTTTGTAGTGGATAATGAGACTGGTCTCATGCTCAGGTCAGTAGTTAGCGCACCCGACAGACGCGTGATCGAACGAACACAGTTTGTCAGTATTGACTTCGAGCTTCGTGACATGTCAGAAGACACTTCGGGGTCTGCTGAAACACAGGATGGCGAGAGTGATCCTTCAGCGGATTCCGGTGACAATGAAGAAACCGTTGTTGAAGCAGAAAATGTCGGCCCCCGGCAATCGGTTGCAAGCTCCGAAGAGGGAGAAGAGGGCGAGAAAAGCAGAGATGCCCCTGAATCTGTCAGCTGCAAGTATCTCAGTATAGAAAATGGCTGGACAGCAGCCTGGTTACCAGAAGGTTTTAACCTTCTTGAGAGCTCTCTGCAAGGTGAGCGTGCAATCCTGGTATTTGGTGATGGTATTTCGGTGGCCAGTGTATTTATTGAACCCGTTCAGGAAACCTTCTTGCCGCCGAGTAATGCCCAGCGTGGTGCCACTGCTGTTTATATTAATTACCTGTCTACCCAGACAGATACATACCTGGTTTCTGTAGTAGGAGAGATCCCCATGATGACAGCTGAAAGAATTTTTACTTCTCTTCGTCGCCAATAATTTAAGGTAATAAAAAATGTTGGTAGAGCAGGGTACTATTGTCGAAATCGGTGATTCTGAACTTCTGGTTCAGGTGATTAACCAGTCGACCTGTGGAAGTTGTGCAGCCCAAAATGGCTGTGGCCAGGGTGTGTTGGCAAAATATCTGTCAGGTAGCCAGTTTGTCAGGGTTACCCTAAAACACAGACCAACATCGGACTTTCAAATAGGTGAGCAGGTAGAGCTTGGCATTGAGGAAGCGGCTATGCTTCGGGCTGCTTTTCTTGCGTACCTGGTGCCGCTTCTGCTCCTGGTAGCTGGCGCCTCGATTGGCAATCAGTTCTCAGAGCCGTTTGCCATAATGCTGGGTTTGGCAGGTTTGATTATCGGGGGAATTTATGTCCGTAAACAGAGTCATAAAAGAGCGGACGACCCTAAATTTTCGCCCGTCGTGGTAGATGACCGTGCAATTGTCAAGATTGTGCCTGGACAACCAGCCTGAATTTGAATCTGCGCGGAAGGATTCCTTGTTCAAAAAATAGTAATAGTCAATAGTCTCGATTTTCGTCTAGTGGAGTAGTGCTGATGTTTGACGCCTTGAGCCGATATTTTGTATTTACGGCAGCTATAATTTTTAGCGCCGGTGCCATATCCGTAGAACTGCCGGATTTTACTGATCTTATCAAGCAAGCAAGCCCTGCCGTTGTCAAAATAAATACGTTCAATGAGTCCCCGGCTTCCGGGCCTGCCGCAGATCCTTCTATTCCGCCTTATTTCAGGGAATTTTTTGAGCGCTATTCGGAACCCAGGCAGCGTCCCCAGGCAGGTGTCGGTTCCGGGTTTATTATTTCTGAAGATGGCTATGTTGTAACCAACCACCATGTGGTCAAAGGTTCTACACGCATCGTCGTTCGTCTGGATGATCGTCGGGAGTACGAGGCAGATGTCGTAGGTACCGACGAAAGATCTGACCTGGCCTTGTTGAAAATAGATGAAGAAGACTTGCCAACCCTTGAGTTTGCCGATTCAGCAACCCTGGATGTAGGCGATTGGGTTATTGCCATTGGCTCGCCTTTTGATCTCGATTACTCGGCTAGCGCAGGGATTGTCAGTGCTATTGGACGCAGTTTGCCCAATAATCAGGGGCAGGATTACGTGCCCTTTATCCAGACAGATGTAGCGATTAACCCGGGTAATTCAGGTGGCCCCCTGTTTAATATGAATGGTCAGGTTGTAGGAATTAATTCTCAAATCTTTACCCGCTCAGGCGGCTATATGGGTCTTTCGTTTGCTGTTCCATCTTCGGTAGCAACGGAAGTTATTGCACAGCTTAAGGAAAGCGGGCAGGTGTCGCGCGGGTGGCTCGGTGTCGTTATTCAGGATGTGGACCTTAATCTTGCCCGTTCTTTTGGTTTGAACAAACCCCAGGGTGCCCTGGTAACCCGTGTTCAGCGCGGTGGGCCGGCGGACCGTGCCGGGATTCGCAGTGGCGATGTTATTCTTGAGTTTGATGGCAAGCCAATTGCTTATTCTCACGACCTGCCCCACGTCGTCGGTATGGTTGCGCCTGGAAGCAGGGCAGAGGCTAAACTTATTCGTGAGATGAGAGAGGAAGAAATCATTGTTGAAGTTGGTGAGCTGGCCCAATCCGGGCAAACACGATTGGCATCGGCAACCTCGCAGGAAGTACCTCAAGGGCTTGGCCTGGCAATTGAGGAAGCGAACAGTTCAACACTGGGTCAGCTTGAAATCAATGGTGGTGTTGTTGTCAGTAGTGTCGAGGTAGACTCGGCAGCGGCCAAGGCAGGATTACTGGCAGGGGACATTCTGGTACAGATCGCCTTCAAACAAATTGAGAGTGTTAAAAGCTTTGACCAGATTATCGCCGGCCTGGAGCCTGGCTCGGTTGTTCCTATCCTCTTTTATCGTGGGGATACGGCGATCTTTCGCACTATTCGGGTCGACGGTTAGCGCCAATCTGGGTAGACTGCACGCCTTTCTAATCGGCGGTCTACCCGCTATGTTTTCTTGTCACGCCAATCGCGCATTCGCAGGTTCGAACCAGCTTGTCTGATCTAAGCCATATCCGAAATTTTTCTATTATCGCCCACATTGACCATGGGAAGTCGACCCTTGCGGATCGATTTATCCAGATTTGTGGTGGCCTCAATGACCGAGAGATGGCTGAGCAGGTGCTGGACTCAATGGACATTGAGCGAGAGCGGGGAATAACTATCAAGGCGCAGAGCGTCACGCTGGACTACAAGGCTAAAGACGGCAAGATCTACCAACTTAATTTCATTGATACCCCGGGGCATGTAGATTTTTCATATGAGGTGTCCCGCTCTCTTGCTGCGTGTGAAGGTGCGCTGCTAGTCGTTGACGCAGCCCAGGGCGTTGAAGCCCAATCAGTTGCCAACTGCTATACCGCAATTGAGCAGGATCTTGAAGTGATTCCTGTGTTAAACAAGATTGATCTTCCACAAGCAGAGCCCGAGCGCGTTTGTGGCGAAATTGAAGACATTATTGGTCTGGACACCAGTACCACGGTTAAATGTAGCGCCAAAACCGGAGAAAATGTTGAGGCTGTACTCGAGCATCTGGTCGAGATGATTCCGCCGCCAAAGGGCGATGTCGATGGTCCGCTGCAGGCACTTATTATCGACTCATGGTTTGATAACTATCAGGGCGTTGTCTCCCTGGTAAGGGTGATGCAAGGCACTATCAAAACCCGGGATCGCATTGTCACCAAAAATATTGGCAAATCACAAACAGTTGACCGGGTCGGCGTTTTTACCCCCAAGCAAAAAGATCTGGGCGAACTAAAGGCCGGGGAAGTCGGGTTTGTTATCGCAGGAATCAAGGATATCCACGGCGCTCCTGTCGGTGATACCTTTGTTCACTATAAGGACGCTGCCACTGTTCCGGCATTGCCTGGTTTTAAAAAGGTGAAGCCTCAAGTCTATTCGGGCCTGTTCCCGACAGACTCGGACAGCTATGAAGATTTGCGTGAGGCGCTTAATAAGCTGTCGCTCAACGACGCCTCGCTTTTTTACGAGCCTGAAACCTCGGATGCCCTGGGTTTCGGTTTCCGTTGTGGGTTTCTCGGGATGCTGCATATGGAAATTATCCAGGAGCGCCTCGAGCGGGAGTACGACCTGGATCTTATTTCTACCGCGCCGTCGGTGATTTACGAGGTCACAACCTCTGCCGGTGAGGTAATGCTGGTGGATAACCCATCGAAACTTCCTGATCCTGGCACGTTGGAAGAAGTTCGTGAACCCATTGTCGAGGCCAGTATTCTGGTGCCCAAGGACTATGTGGGTAATGTGATCAAACTTTGTGTCGAGCGTCGTGGTGTGCAAAAAAACATGCTGTACTCGGGAAACCAGGTGCAACTCGCTTATGAATTGCCCATGAGTGAAGTAGTCATGGACTTTTTCGACCGATTGAAATCTGTTAGCCGTGGTTTCGCATCCTTGGATTACAGCTTTATTCGATTTGAGAAAGCGCCACTGGTGAAACTCGACATGCTGATCAATGGAGACCGGGTTGATGCCCTTGCCCTTATTGTTCACAGGGACAATGCCCAAAATAAAGGTCGGCAACTGGCAGATAAAATGAAAGAGCTGATTCCTCGCCAGCAGTTTGATGTTGCCATTCAAGCGGCGATTGGCGGGCATATTGTCGCAAGGACGACTGTGAAGGCTCTGCGAAAAAATGTTCTCGCTAAATGCTATGGTGGCGACATAAGCCGTAAGAAAAAGTTGTTGGAAAAGCAGAAAGTAGGTAAAAAACGCATGAAGCAGCTGGGTAGTGTTGAAATTCCCCAGGATGCGTTTCTCGCTGTCTTAAAAACAGATAACTAAATAGCTGAATAACAAGTTAGAAAATACGATGGATTTTAATTTCTCCCTGGTGCTTTTATTGGTCGTGGTAATTACCGGGGCTATTTGGCTTTTCGATATTTATGTCCTGCGTAAAAAGCGGGGGAAAGAAAATCCACAGCCTCTGGTGGTGGAATATTCCATTTCTTTCTTTCCCATACTCCTGCTTGTATTCGTCATTCGGTCTTTTTTGTTTGAACCTTTTCAGATTCCCTCCCGGTCTATGGTCCCAACACTGATGGTGGGCGATTTTATTCTGGTCAACAAATTTACCTACGGTATTCGGGTTCCAGTCCTGGGGCATACAATTATTCCGGTAAATAAACCGCAGGCAGGTGACGTTATGGTATTTATTGGGCCCCACGATGACCGGGCGTTCATTAAGAGGATCATTGGCGTTCCCGGCGACTATATTCGCATGCAGAATAACCAGCTTTGGGTTAACGACGCCCTCTATGACCAGGCATTTATTGAAAAAATGTCAAATGGCACACAGCTTCTGCAAGAAACAACTGGTACTGTTACGCATCAGATACACACGCGGGAAAATCCTGGCAAGTTCGGCCGTGCGTGGGAGTATGTTGTCCCTGATGAACATTATTTTATGATGGGCGATAATCGGGATAATAGCCTTGATAGCCGATCTTGGGGCCCTGTCCCTGAATCCAACATCGTAGGCAAGGCGGTCGCTATCTGGATGCATTGGGAAAATTGGGGAATCCCTTCATTTTCCCGTGTGGGCACAATTGAGTAGTGGGTAAAACAAGTTAATCGCTACATTTTTTGGGGTTGAATATGATTATGCTTAAACAGCAAGGTGCCTCCACTTTGGGAATTTTTACAGCATTGCTACTCTTTGCTGGAACCCTTACTCTTGGGCTCAGAATAGGGCCGCTGTATATAGATAATATGTCGTTAAACCAGGCCCTTGAGTCTTCAGCGCGCAGCAATAATTTTAATGAGATGTCTCCTGCTGAAATCCGGAATGCCTTGGGGAGGACGTTTCAGGTTAATACAGTTTCGGTAAACCCGAGAGATTTTGAAATAGAAAAGACGGCAACGGCCACAGAGCTGACATACATCCACGAGGAAAGAGCAAATATTTTCCGCAATGTGGACGTCGTTATTACTTTCACCAATAGATACAGCACTGCAGATAATTAAGACTATTGGTGGATACTGTAGATTTATCTTCTTTTGAGTCGCGACTGGGTTACGCTTTTCGTAATCCTGGTCTTCTCCAACAGGCTTTAACTCATAGAAGTCATTCCAGAGATCATAACGAGCGCCTGGAATTCCTTGGCGATTCCCTGATTAACACACTGATTGCTGAACAGCTGTATAAACGGTATCCCGAATCTCCTGAAGGCGACCTCAGTGCCATGCGTGCTGCTTTAGTCAGGCGCGAATCCCTGGCTGAAGTAGCAACAGAGCTAGGCTTCAGTGATGCTCTTTTATTAGGCGGTGGAGCCTCCAAATCCGGGGGGCATCGATTGCAATCCATTCTCTCAGATGCTTACGAAGCTGTGCTGGGTGCGGTATATCTTGATTCCGACTGGTCTGAGCTATCTGCGCTGGTAAAGAAACACTTTGAAGGACGTCTGGCTAACCTTGAAATACAGGATGTCCGTGATGCCAAGTCGCAGTTACAGGAAATTTTACAGGCGCGCTCCCTCAGCTTGCCGGAATACCAAATGCTGAATATAGGCGGTCCGGGGCATGCCCAGCATTTCCGTATCCAGTGTGTGATTGAGGCGCTTGGAGGTGAGTTTCATGGTGAAGGGTCCAGCCGAAAAATCGCCGAACAGCAAGCAGCAGCAGAAGCATTAGAGGCCCTGGAAAAGGGAGCGTTCAGTTTTGAGTAAAACAGTTTTCAAGAGTGGCTATGTTGCTATTGTAGGTCGTCCCAATGTGGGTAAATCGACGTTGCTTAACAGCATACTTGGGCAAAAGATCAGTATTACCTCGCGCAAGCCCCAGACCACCAGGCATAACATTTTGGGTATTCATACCAGCGAAAGCGCACAAATGATGTTTCTGGACACCCCCGGCCAGCATTTGAATACACCGCGAGCCATAAATCGCTATATGAACCGTACGGCCAGTACGGCCCTGGCCGATGTTGATGTGATTATTTTTGTAATTGATCGGCTGAAATGGAATGACGAAGATGAGATGGTTTTCAAGCGGGTAATTGGCTCCGGAAAACCCTGTGTTGTTGCTGTCAACAAGACTGACCGATTATCAGCTGCTGAATTGTTGTTGCCTCATATTCAGGAGTTAAGCCAGCGCTTGCCGGAAGCGGAATTTGTACCCGTTTCAGCGCTCAAGAAAAACAATCTGGATCGTCTATTGGAGCAAGTGGAAACGCTGCTACCCGAAGGTGAGGCGTTCTTTGACGAAGACCAGGTCACTGACCGGTCCATGCGTTTTATGACGGCAGAAATAGTTCGGGAAAAAATAATGCGCCAGTTAGGCGATGAAGTTCCATACGCGGCTGCAGTTGAAATAGAACGCTATGAATACGATGGCAAAATAACCTTTGTAAATGCCTTGGTCCTGGTTGAGCGTGAAGGGCAGAAAAGTATTCTTATCGGCGAAAAAGGTACACGACTCAAGCAGATAGGTATGGAGGCGCGTAAAGATATTGAAGACCTTTGCGGTACCAAAGTTATGCTGGAAGTATGGGTCAAAGTCAGAACCGGTTGGTCTGATGATGAACGTGCCTTGCGCAGTCTGGGCTATGACTAAATTAAAAAATTACTGCACCCTCTAACAAACACCTTAAATACGCCTACACTAGGTATAAACTGCTTTTTTCTGTTTTATTTGCTTTCACGCAAAGGTTTTCAATGAACCTGTGTTCGGTGTTGCCCATTAATGAAAACTGAGAAACAACTCGCCTTTGTGCTGCGATCCCAGAGCTACAAAGAGACCAGTTTACTGGTTGATATTTTTTCACGGGACTACGGGCGGCAGAAGCTGATCGTTCGAGGTGCAAAATCAGCAAAATCCAGCAAGGCGGCTCAAATGCAGCCTTTTGCTGAACTGTCTTTAAGCTGGCAGGGGAAATCCGACTTAAAAAATCTGACCGAAATAGATTCAACCCCCAGCCTTTTAACCAATCCGGGTAGTCTGGTTTATGGTATGTATCTCAACGAGTTATTGTTTTACCTGCTGCGCGAAGCGGATCCCCATGACTACCTTTACGATGCTTACAGGTCTACACTGACCAGCCTGCAATCCGAACGCTTTGTTGAGCCTGTGCTGCGAAATTTTGAGTTTGAACTGCTTGCCGAGCTGGGCTATGCCCTGGAATTCCATTCTGATATTGATGGCGCCCCCATTTTTTCTGAAGCCCAATATAGTTATTTGCCAGATGCCGGCTTTCGTCGGGAATATTCTCAAATAAACGGTTTGATCCCCGGCAGTGCTATCGAGGATCTCGTCAAAAATGGCTTGCAGGGCAAGTCGGCGTTAAAAGTTGCAAAAATTTTGTGTCGTAGCCACCTGGATTTGCTGCTCGCGGGTCGAGAGTTAAAAAGTCGTCGCTGGTTACTTTCCGAGACAGCTTTAAAAGATCAAACTGCGTCCTGACACTGGTTACTGAAGTGTCCAGACTTTAGAATTACTGGCTTAAATGAGCTCTCCGGTTTTTATGCACTCTCCAATAGACCCCGCTATTTTCCCGACTGTTGAATCACTGGTGGGCAATACCCCGCTGGTTAGACTGCAGCGCTTGCCGGGCAATACCTCGAACATCATTCTTGCCAAGCTTGAGGGCAATAATCCCGCGGGTTCAGTAAAAGACAGGCCGGCATTGAGTATGATTGCAAAAGCTGAGCAGCGCGGCGACATCAAGCCTGGAGATACCCTGATAGAGGCGACCAGCGGCAATACTGGCATTGCCCTGGCTATGGTGGCGGCCATGCGCGGCTACAAGATGAAGTTAATCATGCCCGCCAACGCCACCGAGGAGCGCAAAGCCTCCATGACAGCCTACGGAGCCGAGTTGATTGAAGTCACCAGGGAAGATGGTATGGAAGGCGCTCGTGACCTGGCATTGAGTATGCAGACCAAAGGCCTGGGCAAGGTGCTCGATCAGTTTTCCAACCACGATAATCCGCAAATGCACTATGAGACCACTGGCCCGGAAATCTGGGAGCAAACTGATGGGCGTATAACCCATTTTGTCAGCTCCATGGGAACCACCGGCACCATTATGGGGGTTAGCCGGTTTCTCAAAGAGAAAAATCCGGAGACCCAGATTATTGGGTTGCAGCCTGAGGATGGTGCGGCTATCCCGGGTATTCGTCGCTGGCCCAAGGAATATCTGCCCAAAATTTTTGATGCATCGCGCGTTGACCGGGTAATCGATATCGGTCAGCAGATCTCCGAGCAAACCATGCGCGACCTGGGCACAAGCGAGGGCATTAGTTGCGGAGTCTCTTCCGGGGGTTCCGTAGCCGCAGCTTTGCAGATTTCTGCCGAGGTTGAAAATGCTGTGATTGTCTGCATTATCTGTGATCGGGGTGATCGCTATCTTTCTTCCGGCATTTTTAACGTCTGTCAGTGATGAGCGAGTCAACTTACGATATCAACGACCTGATTTACCTTATGCAGCGGTTGAGAGACCCGCAGGATGGTTGTCCCTGGGATCTGGAGCAGAGCTACCAGACGATCGTTCCTTCGACGATCGAAGAAGCGTATGAAGTTGCCGATGCCATTGAGCAGGGAGATATTGCCAGCCTGCGTGAAGAGTTGGGTGATTTGCTGTTTCAGACCGTGTTTTATAGTCAGCTGGCGGCAGAGGAAGCCCGTTTTACCCTTCCGGAGGTAATCTCCGATCTGGTCGAAAAACTGGTGCGTCGTCATCCCCACGTATTTCCTGACGGAACCCTGCAAAGCCGCAAGGGAGATAATCTTGACTCGTCCGGTGCGGTGCTGCAGCAATGGGAAGACATTAAGTCTGAAGAGCGTACAGAAAAAGGCCATACCAGTGTTCTTGATGATGTACCCCGTGGATTTCCGGCATTACTTAGAGCGCAGAAGCTGCAAAAACGTGCAGCCAGGGCTGGCTTTGACTGGAGTGAAGCATCGGGTGTGTTTGATAAGCTTGAGGAAGAAATTGGCGAGGTCAAACAAGCGGTGTTATCTGGCTCCAAAGAGCAAACTGAGGAAGAGTTGGGTGACTTGCTTTTTACCTGCGTTAACCTTGTGCGAAAGATGGGCCATGACAGTGAAACCGCACTGCGAGGATCAAGTCTTAAATTTGAACAGCGATTTCGCTTGATGGAGTCAGAAGCTGGCGCGGAAAAGTTAAAGACCCTGAATAGCGAGCAGATGGAAGACCTCTGGGAGCATGCCAAAAAGTTGTTGGCTACCAGGGCAGATCCGCAAAAGGAGACTTAAAAAGAAGGTTGAGCCCGACGGCACTCCTGTGTAGTCTAGCGCGCTTTTTTGACCCAAATGGTTGTTATAAGTGGTAGTGCAGCACGGGTCAGGTAAACTAACCAGAAAGAGATAAAAAAACCAATGAGACTCATCCTTCTTGGTCCTCCTGGGGCAGGCAAGGGCACACAAGCCCAAAAAATTTGTGAAAGCTACCAAATTCCCCAGATTTCAACCGGCGATATGCTTCGTGCCGCAGTAAAATCAGGCTCGGAGTTGGGTCAGCAACTTAAGGAAGTTATGGGTTCAGGTGCACTGGTCTCGGACGATCTGATCATAGAGCTCGTCAAAGAACGTATTGCTGAGCCCGACTGCGAAGGAGGGTTCCTTTTTGATGGATTCCCGCGCACGATTCCCCAGGCGCAGGCACTAAAAGATGCCGGTATTAAAATAGATCATGTGGTTGAAATCAGCGTACCTGATTCAGAGATTGTCGACCGCATGAGTGGACGCCGCTCTCATCCCGGCAGTGGACGTGTGTATCACATCAAATACAACCCGCCGAAAGTTGAAGGCAAGGACGATGTCACCGGCGAACCCCTGGTTCAGCGTGATGACGACAAGGAAGAGACCGTGCAAAAACGCCTGGCGGTCTATCACAAGCAAACCGCACCGCTGGTCAATTTTTACCGGCAACTGGCCGCAGAGGGCAGCTCGGCACCAAAATACCACGAGATAACTGGTGTGGGCTCCGTAGATGAAATTGCAGCGCAAATATCAGAGGCGTTGCAGTCCTAGGACTGCACAGACGAACAAATGAAAGGACAGCGTCAACCGGCAGCACTTGTACTCGTTAATCTGGGCACCCCGCAAGCCTGTACTCCTGGTGGCGTCCGTACTTTTCTTCGCCAGTTTCTGAGTGACCGACGAGTTGTCGAGATTCCCCGCCCCATCTGGTGGCTAATTCTTAACCTGTTTATCTTGCCTTTCAGACCAAAAAAAGTCGCCGAGGCTTATAAGGTCATCTGGACTGAGCGCGGCTCGCCGCTTCGGTATTACACCGAAGATCAGGTTGAAAAGCTGCAGGCCCGATTCGAACAACGCTATCCAGAGCAGCCTCCATCGGTGCGTCATGCGATGACCTACGGCAGCCCTTCAATTGCAAGCGTAATAAATGAGCTGTATGAGTCGGGCCATCGACGCATTGTTGTACTGCCTATGTATCCGCAGTACTCATGTTCGACCATTGCACCAATATATGACCAGATTGCAGAATACTGCAAGAAACACCGGGCGCTTCCCGGGTTGCAAATTATCAATGGTTATTTCTATGAGCCAGCCTATATCCAGGCACTGGCAGCTTCGATCAGATTGTATTGGGATGAACATGGCCAACCTGAAAAACTGCTGTTCTCTTATCATGGTGTGCCAGAGTTTCATGGCGAAAAGGGCGATCCTTACGTCGGCCACTGTAAATGCACTACAGGCGCCACTGTAAATGCACTTGACCTGTCTGAAGATCAGTATCAGATGAGCTTTCAAAGCCGATTTGGCAAGGCAGAGTGGGTGAAGCCCTACACGGATGTCACAGTCGAGAAGCTGGCCAAAGAAGGTGTCAAGCGACTCGATGTGGTTTGCCCCGCTTTTTCGGTCGACTGTCTGGAGACCATTGAAGAAATTGGCGAGCAAAACCGGGATATTTTTATCGAACATGGCGGCGAAGAGCTTCGCCTGATTCCTTGTCTGAATGCTTCAGATATTCATATTGATGCGTTGGAAACAATCTCTGCCAAATACCTTGACGCCATAGTTTAAGTGCTTGGACACAGCAAATGATTCTTGCGATTGATTGTTCTGATAAAGCCTGTTCCATTGCATTGGGTGAGGCCGGCAGTGTGTTCGAGCGCTATACTGATCAGGCGCGCCAGCACGCTCGCCAGATCAAGCCGATGTATCGGGAGCTCCTCACAGATTCGGGCGTGGATCAAAACAAACTCTCCACCATCGCTGTCGGCGCTGGCCCTGGCTCCTTTACAGGTTTGCGTATCGGCTTTAGCTTTGCCCAGGGGTTGGCATATGCCCTGAGTATTCCCCTGTTATCCATTTCTTCACTCGAAGCCCTGGCACAATCTGAACTTGAAGCCTGTCAAGGCTGTGATCAGGTTGAGACTGCATTTGATGCCCGAATGGGCGAAATCTACTGTGCCAGCTTCGCATTGAGTAAAGGTGGGCTAATTCGGCTAAAGCCGGACCAACTTATAGCTTCCGCAGATTTTCGTCCTGGTCAGGGAGAGAATATTGCACTTGTCGGCAGTGCCTTTGCGTTACCCGGTTTTTCGTCAATTAAAGCCGGATACCTTAATTCGGGTGCCTGTATCAGGGCATCGGCAGTATTGGCGCTAGCTGAAAACAAAATTGCCCTGGGTGAATGCGGCAAGCACGCCCTGGGAGCAGAGCCTGTCTACTTGCGCCGCGAGAATGCCTGGAAAACACTGGAGCATCAGGGAAAGCAAGAATGATTGAGTGGTGGCAGACCATACTGTTGGCGTTAATTCAGGGGCTCACGGAGTTTCTGCCTATTTCCAGTTCGGCCCATTTGATCTTGCCCTCCGAAATTCTCGGCTGGTCCGACCAGGGGTTGGCATTTGACGTTGCTGTGCATCTGGGCTCGCTGACGGCCGTTATCTGGTATTTTCGTCAAAGGGTAGGTGACCTGGTTGTTGGTGGCGTCCAGTCTTTGGCCGGAAAATGGACAGAATCGGGCAAACTGGCCTGGATGCTGGTACTGGCCACCATTCCCGCTGCGGTTGCCGGCCTGCTGTTTGATGATTTTATTGAAGCCAATTTGCGCTCAGCTCAGGTGATTGCAGTCACGACCATCATTGGCGCCCTATTGCTGGCTTTGGCAGACCGTACTGATCATCAAAACAAAACCATTGCCGACCTGACCTGGATGCTGGTGCTGGCGATCGGGCTGGCCCAGGCGACAGCCCTGATTCCGGGGACTTCCCGCTCTGGAATTACGATGACCATGGCATTATTACTGGGCCTAAGGCGCAGCTGCGCTGCCGAATTTTCGTTTTTGATGGCCATCCCCGTGATTCTGCTCAGTGCGGGCTGGAAGTCACTGGATTTACTTGCTCTGCAGGAATTTCCATGGGATACGCTGTTCATTGGTGTCGCCGTTTCTGCCGTTTCGGCTTATTTTTGTATCAAGTATTTTCTGCAATTAATTGAGCGCATTGGCTTTATGCCTTTTGTTATCTACCGACTGTTACTTGGTGCGGTGTTACTCGTTCTTGTGGCCTGATTTTAGTTACCCGGGTTAAATTAACCGATGCTCTCAGCGTATAATTCCGTCCCTTCTTAATTTGGTTTCCATATGAGCCCAACTCAATCCAGCTCTACTCCCGGGGTTAAACACATTATTGCCGTCGCTTCTGGCAAGGGCGGTGTTGGTAAATCCTCAACTGCCGTGAATCTGGCGCTTGCAATGAAGGCGCTGGGAAAAAATGTCGGCATTCTGGATGCCGATATCTACGGTCCAAGTATTCCGTCAATGCTCGGTGTGGTAAAAGGCGAACGCCCACAGATTAGTCATGGGGATCGACTGGTGCCTATGGAGGCTCACGGCCTTCAGTTGATGTCCATGGGCGTTCTCACGACAGACGATACTCCCATGGTTTGGCGTGGCCCCATGGCCAGCGGTGCGCTGGTGCAAATACTTGAGCAAACCCTCTGGCATGATCTGGATGTACTCGTAGTGGACATGCCCCCTGGAACCGGTGACATCCAGCTCACTCTTGCCCAAAAGGCGGCTGTAGACGGGGCGGTAATCGTTACAACTCCGCAGGACATTGCCCTGTTGGACGCAATTAAGGGGGTAGAGATGTTTCGAAAAGTCTCTATTCCAGTGCTGGGGCTGGTAGAAAACATGGCAGTGCATATATGCTCTGAATGCGGCCATTCGGAGCATATCTTTGGCGCAGGCGGTGCTGAAAGGATCGCGCAGAAATACCAGACTACAGTGTTGGGCTCCCTACCTTTGGATATCAATATTCGCGAAGACCTGGACGATGGCATACCAACGCCAGTTAAAAATCCGGATGGTGAAGTGGCATCTGCCTACAAGGAAATTGCGGAAAAGGTCTTGCAGAAGCTTGAGTCTGACGGTGGCCTGCAAGACACTGAAATTGTAATTGAATAACCATAAAATCAACAATATATAGAGAATATCTAGAATGAGCATTAAGTCTGATAAATGGATTCGTCGCATGGTTGACGAAATGGGCATGATCGAACCATTTGAGACGGGTCAGTGCCGGGAAGTAGATGGCGAAAAGATCATTTCCTACGGTACTTCCAGTTACGGTTATGACGTGCGTTGTTCCGACGAGTTCAAGATATTTACCAATGTGAATTCGGCCACAATCGACCCCAAAAATTTCGACCCAAACAGCTTTGTCGATTTTAAGGGACATAGCTGCATCATCCCGCCCAATTCATTTGCTCTGGCACGGACGGTCGAATATTTTCGTATCCCGCGCTCTGTGTTGACTGTTTGTCTGGGCAAATCCACTTATGCACGCTGCGGTATTATCGTCAACGTCACCCCGCTGGAACCCGAGTGGGAAGGGCAGGTCACCCTGGAATTCTCCAATACCACCACATTGCCGGCAAGGATTTACGCCAACGAAGGGGTCGCGCAGATGCTGTTTTTCGAATCAGATGAAATTTGCGAGACTTCTTATGCGGACAGAGGGGGTAAATATCAGGGACAGCGTGGCGTTACCCTGCCCAAAACCTGATTTATATTGGCAGTGTGCAGGAAACAGGCGCCCGAATGGAATGAAAACTCCCCTATACTGAGGACAGCGCGTAGCGAGTAGGGTCGACATCAGGACTGGTTGCGTATAACTCTTTTGAGGGCAGCCATGCGTGAAATTCGTTTTAAGTACCAGACTGTAGAGTTCAAGGCTCTTGATATTCACCTTCGGGCTCTTCGCGACAAACAGCAATTCTATGACCCTCTCGGTGAAGCTGAAGGTATGGGCATTTCCTCTGCCCAATGGTCGCTTTTTGGCGTGTTGTGGCCATCGGGAGAAGTGCTCGCAAGGGAAATGGAGGATTTCGATATTGCGGGCAAGCGTATTTTGGAAGTCGGTTGTGGTATTGGCCTTGCCAGCCTGTTGCTACAGGCGCGTGGTGCGGATATTACGGCAACCGATTGCCATCCGGAGGCTGGCCGGTTTCTTGCGGAAAATGCCCGTCTAAACAATCTTAAGCCGGTTCCTTTTTTGCGTACGCATTGGCAAGAGACCCGTTTAGGGTTGGGCTATTTTGATGTCATCATAGGCTCTGATGTCCTGTACGAAAGCCCCACTCCAGAACAGCTTTCCCAGTTTATTTACCGTCACTCAAATCCCGGATGTGAGGTGTTGATGGTCGATCCCGGCCGGAGAGTTCACCCCCGTTTCAGCAAGCATATGGAAGAACTTGGTTACGAGTATAGCCAAACAAAATCTGCGCCACTCCACTCCGAAAACCCGCCATTTTCAGGCAAGTTGCTACATTACGTCAGGTCTCGCCAGTAAGCCAAAGGCGAGCCTGATCCCGTTCGTCGTAGTCAAAGGTCTTAATCTCTGCCGCAACAAAGTGGTTGGCCACGTGTTCTGCAAAATTGCCGATAGGGGAGTCTGTTGCCACCGCAACGCGTTTAACCTGACGATGGTGGTCTTTGACGAAGCGCAGATGAGACATCAGTGAACCAAAGGAATCCCAACCGGGAAAGGTCCTTGTTTCAATGAATAAGCCATTCAACGTGCCCTGTTGTTCAATATAGGGGTCGATCAGTGCAGCAGCAGCGTTGAAATCGCTTTTTTTAAGTGTGCCTTCAGGTGTAACCGCAACAATTCCGGTTGGCTCGTCCAGTCTAACGTTCAGCATCCGACTCCTCCTTTGGGGTTTTTATGGACCTGTTTCGTGCCAGTGCCCGCACCAAAAAACGTGCCGGGTGCAATGCCTTGCGCAATGCTACTGGCAACGGCTCTGGTTCTTGGGCAATTTGGGCCGCCAGTAGTTCCGCGCAAATAGGTGCATAGGTGTAGCCGCGCGAACCGTAGCCAAGATTAAGATAAATGCCATTGTGGCCAGAATGAGCCTCAGGAATGGCCCGCTTTCGATCCTTGCGCCAGATCTGGTATTGATCCACAAATTCGTTCAGCGAAGGCAGGCTGCCGACGATAGGCAAGTAATCAGGTGTGGTGGCACGAGTAGATGACCTGCCAGCCAGTCCGGTCGGGTCAACAGAAAGAGGATCCTTGAGCCCCAGAAGCATCTGTAATGCAGACAGATTGGTCTGGTGATCTTCAGTTTTGATCTCGCTGGTCTCGTTGTCCAGATCGTAGGTTGCACCTACCGATTGCAGACCTCGGTAGGCAGGCGTCAGGTAGGTCTCCCGACAAAGTACGGTTTTTAGTGTGCGGGTTTCCGGCTGGTTTTCCAGAAAGCTGATTTGCCCGCGAATAGGCCGTATCGGTAACCAGTTCGCTTCGGGAAAAAGCAGGGTTCCCAGGGAAGAGCTCAGTACCACCGCATCAAACTTGCCTAACTGGTTTTTTCCGGATGTTTCCCCCGAATAAAGCAAAAAGCCCTCATTCACTCGTGCGATGCTCTGTACTTTAGTGTTGCCGATAAACTGAACGCCTGGACGCCCAATCAAATGACGGCAGAATTCTGGCCCCTGGATCCAGCCACTTTTGGGCAGGTAAAGACCCTTATCTTGTGTTTTCAGGCCTGAGATTTCTGCGGTACTGGTTGAATCGCAGTATTGGCAAAAGTCTTTGGCATCGGCAAAGCGTTCGCCAATGCTAATCATTTGCCCGGCCTCTTTTTCATTGCGTGCCAATTGCACCAGCCCGCATAGATCGCCCAATCCCGGTGTGTTAACTCGTTGCTTGTAATAGCCTGAAGCATATTCCAGTGCATGCAGGCAAAAGGTTTCCAGGTCGCCACCGCTGGAGTCTGAAGAACCGGGCGACAAACGCGCATAAAGGGCCGCTTGCGGGTTACCAGATGCTCCGCAAGCCAGTTCTCCGGCGTCAAACACTGTTACCTCGATACCGCGCCGCGCCAAAGCCTCAGCCGTCGTACAGCCAGCTATGCCGGCGCCGATAATAGCCACAGATTTGGGCTTGTCAGCTTGTTCGACATCCAGATGCCAGCAGGCACTTGCCAAGCGATGTGGTTCCTGGCGCAAATCCAGGTCAACGTGCAGATTTGGGTTGCGCCGTGCGACCAGCATTTCCCGTTTGCGGCCAAATCCAGGGATCTTTTCAATATCAAAACCCCAGTTATTGAGGCCGCGCCGGACTGATTCAGCGCAGCTAAAGGTCGCTGCAGTTGTTGTGTTTGCACTTAACCGGTTTATCAGCGGGAAAAGTGTGTCGGCCCACATCTCCGGGTTTTTAGAAGGCGTAAACCCGTCCAGAAACCAGGCGTCAACATCCCAGTTTCGGTAGTTCCAGAGCTTTGTAGCCAGGGTAGGACTGAGTTGTGAAAAGGCGTCAATGACATCCTCAAAAATCAGGGTAACGCGGATATTACTGGTCAGCTCAAAGCGGTGAAATCCCGGTGTCAGGGCCGGGTAGTTGTCGATTAGTTGCCCGGCCAGTTCGCCCAGTTCGGGCCAGCGGGGCCTTCCTCGTTCAGGCCAGCAGCTTAGCGTCCGCTGCAAATCTTCGCGTCGCATGGGGTAAAGCTCTGTGCTGATAAAGTGAAGTTGCGCTGATTTGGGTGCCGTTTTTAACCACAAATCCGCTGCCGCAAGCAGATTAAGGCCAGAGCCAAAGCCGGTTTCGGCGATCACAAATTGTTCGCCATCATTGAGGTTTTGCCAGCGCTGCTCCAGCTGATTACCCTTGAGAAACACATAGCGGCTTTCTTCCAGACCATTTTCGGTGGAAAAATACAGATCGTTAAATGTGCGTGATCTTGGCAGTCCCTGGTCATCCCATACCAGGTCTGCGGGGCTGATTTTTAAAACGCCCATGAAATTGCCAAGGTCTCCATCAAGTTTCGGTTAGAATACGCGCCTGGTAAAACTGCTATGTGAATATAGTATGTAACGTTTTTACCCCACTTCTGGAATTTCATTTTTGGATTCAAGAGTATTTTAGTGAATAAACAAGATTTTAACGCCGGACTGCTTAAGTTTCTCGATTCTTCGCCTTCGCCGTTTCATGCTACCGAGAAAATGGCCGCCCGATTTGAAGCCGAAGGTTTTGAACGCCTGCACGAATCGAGGGACTGGAGTCTTGCACCCAGCGGTGCCTATTTTGTCACCCGTAACGACTCATCGATTATTGCTTTTCGAATGGGAAGCTCCAGTGCCTTTGAACAGGGTTGGCGTATGGTTGGCACCCACACTGACAGCCCCTGTTTCAAGGTTAAACCGCAGCCAGATATGGAATCCAACGGAGTCAGCCAGCTAGCGGTTGAAATCTACGGTGGTGTTTTACTGGCCCCCTGGTTTGATCGTGATCTGTCCATGGCTGGCCGCGTGACATACGAGACCGCTGAGGGCCTTGAAAGCCGTCTGGTGAGCTTTCCGCCGTCGATAGCGACCATCCCCAGCCTGGCTATCCATCTGGACCGTACCGCCAATGAGAACCGCACGATCAATCGCCAGAAAGAAATGAACCTGGTTCTGGCTAGCGCTGGCGCCAAACCGTTCAAAACGCTGCTGGCAGACCAGCTGAAGTCGCAATATAGCGACCTTGGCGACATCAAGGTATTGGATTGGGAAATCTATACCCACGACTGCCAGCCAGCGGCTATTGTCGGTTTAAATCAGGAATACATTGCCAGCGCGCGACTGGACAACCTGCTGAGTTGCTATATCGGCATGGAGGCGCTCCTGGTAGCTGACAGTAGTCAACCCACACTTCTCGTGTGTACGGACCACGAAGAAGTCGGCAGTCAATCAGCCTGTGGTGCCCAGGGGCCTTTCCTGCGCAATGTACTTGAGCGCATTGATGCCGCTGGTCCGCCTGCCAATGGTAAAAACCACCTGGCCCAGACATTAAGCAAATCCATGATGATCTCAGCCGACAATGCCCACGCTATCCACCCTAACTATGCCGACAAGCACGACGGCAATCACGGGCCGGAGCTAAATGCCGGGCCAGTCATCAAGATTAACGCCAGCCAGCGCTACGCGACCAACAGTGAGTCGGCGGCAACATTCCGCATGCTGGCTGAGCAGGCAGCTGTACCGGTTCAGGCGTTTGTGGCGCGTAACGACATGGCTTGCGGCAGTACGATTGGCCCCATCACCGCTGGTGAGCTGGGTGTCAGTACTATTGATATTGGCTGTCCGCAATGGGGGATGCACAGTGTGCGTGAAACCGCCGGTGCCGAAGA
>Ga0222652_1000373_pt1 | contig 20192 bp, 22 predicted proteins | sample AntAcemetagen371_FD_179803 | JGI IMG/M metagenome (GOLD analysis project Ga0222652, IMG submission 179803) | Saline water microbial communities from Ace Lake, Antarctica - #371 | ecosystem: Environmental > Aquatic > Non-marine Saline and Alkaline > Saline | place: Antarctica: Ace Lake... | reverse complement strand
GCTCATCACATCCTGGGGCTGGAGCAGGTCCCAAGGGTTTGGCTGTTCGCCAATTAAAGTGGTACGTGAGCTGGGTTCAGAACGTCGTGAGACAGTTCGGTCCCTATCTGCCATGGGTGTAGAAGAATTGAGAGGATTTGTCCCTAGTACGAGAGGACCGGGATGAACATATCACTGGTGGACCAATTGTGGCGCCAGCCGCAGTGTTGGGTAGCTAAATATGGAAAAGATAACCGCTGAAAGCATCTAAGTGGGAAACTTACCTCAAAACTAGTTCTTCCTATAGAGCCGTAGTAGACCACTACGTTGATAGGCCGGATGTGTAAGCACCGTAAGGTGTGTAGCTGACCGGTACTAATAGCTCAATTGGCTTGATTTATGCACTGAAAATAGTTTTTATAAAAAATTGATATTATTTTACAACAAATTAAAAAAAAGCCTGCAAATACTTGCAGGCTTTTTTATTTTAACTAATCTATACTTTAAAAAAAGTAAATATATTTAGCAGTATGATAGAATCTATTTCAATAATTTTCCCTTTATACAATGAAGAAAAAAGACTGTTGCAGTTTATTTTTAATCTAAAAAAATTAATTAAACAGTTAAAGAAAAAAAATTTTGAAATAATTATAGTTAATGATGGGAGTAATGATAAGTCCGAATATTTAATAAAAAAATATTTAAAGAATTTTAAACAAAATAACATTACATATATTTCCTATAAAAAAAATAAAGGTAAAGGCTATGCGTTAAAAGTTGGTGTTAAAAAAGCAAAAAAAAAATGGATACTTACTTGCGATATAGATTTCTCTACGAGTCCGATAGAATTACTTAAGTGGGAAAAAAAATATATTAAAAAAAAAGAAATTGTGTACTTTGGCTCAAGAGTAAATCCTCACTCAAAAGTTAAGCATAAATTTTATAGATTTTTTGTGGGATTTTTTTTTCAATTTATAGTTAGCTTACTTTTTAATACTAAAATTAATGATACACAATGTGGTTTTAAACTTTACCCATCAAATATCGGTAAATTTGTTTTTAAAAAACTAACTTCATACGGATATACACACGATGTTGAAATAATCTTAATTTTAAGAAAAAAGTTTGTAGAGATTGTTGAGTTGCCGATTACATGGACTCACAGAGACCTTGGAAAAATAAATTTGTTAATAGATATCCCTCAAATGTTCTTCTCATTACTACTTCTAAGAAAAATCTATAAAAAGTTCTAACTTAAATATTTAGCTGAATTCTATACTATATAGCGTTCAAAGTAGTTGACAGTTCAACATGAAGATTAAACAAGACCTTTTCAAATTACTTAGGAATATTCATGGATAGATTTTTAAGAGACAATTTAATAAAAAAACTAAATATACCAAAAAAAAGATTAGCAAATATAATTCATCCATCAGTTAAAATAGGAAAAAATGTCAAAATAGGTTATGGAAATCTTATAAAAGAAAATATAATCATCAGAGATAATATTGTAATTGACAATCACTGCGTAATTAATCCATTTTCTTTCATTGATTCTGAAACAATTATCAAAAATAATGTTTTTTTTTCATCATTTACTCAAATAGGCCATAGAATTAAGATCGAAAAAAATACTTTTTGTGGAATTAGAATTACAATTTTGAATAACTTAAAAATTGCTCAGGGCACACGTATTAACGCTCATTCTTTATGCACCCAATCTATAAAAAAAAAAAATTCTGTAGTTTTCGGTACTCCGGCAAAAATCCTTTATTTTGACAATAAAAAATAAATAACTATAAATTTCGTTTAATAAAATACTACTAATAGTTGTAATACCAAAAATACACATATTTTACTTATTTTTTTCTTTACTGTTCAACATTTGAACGATTATATGTTCAAAAATTGAACAATGAATAAAAACAAATTACAAGACAACCTTGAAGTTTTACGAAAAATTTACAAAGATCCAAAAGCCTCACAAAGAGAGATGGCCGAGGATCTCGGTTTTAGCCTTGGGAAATTAAATTATTGCTTGCAAGCATTAAAAGACAAGGGATTAGTTAAAATTAATAACTTCAAAGAAAGACACAATAAAATTTCTTTTATCCAGTACGTGCTTACTCCTAAAGGGATTTCTGAAAGGACAAAATTAACTTTAGATTTTATGAAAAGAAAAATGAAAGAGTACGACGATTTAAAAAAAGAGCTAGAATAATATGTGGACAGTAATTAAGATTGATAGCAAATATTTATCTACTTTAAAACAAGAATTAAAAAATAAACTAGGTGATGAGGTGATTTTTTATAATCCAAAATTCTTAATAAATAAGTTTATAAAAAATAAATTAATTAACAAGGAGATCAATTTGCTTAATGGGTATCTTTTTTGTTTCCATCACAAATTTAGAAGTTTAGATGAAATTAAAGAGTTGCGCTTTACAAAAGGATTGCAATATTTTTTAAATGGATATTCTCAATGCCAGTCAGAAATAAATTTTTTTATAGATAAATGTAAAGAAAATGAAGACGGTAAAGGATTTTTAAAAAATAATTTTTTAGATTTAAAGATTAATGAAATGTATAAATTTGCCACTGGTCCTTTTTCTAATTCAATATTTAAGTTAATCGAATTTAATAAAAACAAAATTAAGATATTGCTGGGTAGTTTTGAAACAACTTTGAAAAAAGAAAGTAACCTATTTTATCCAGTTTAAAGTAAAAATGATAAGTATTAATTGTAACCATGAACTTTACAAAGTGCGGAGCTATGCCCAATGATTTTGTGTTTTGATATAGATAATGTAATTTGTAAAACACAAGGAAATAATTACAAAAAATCAATTCCAAAAAAAAATGTAATAAAAAAGATAAATGGGTTATATGATAAGGGGCATTATATTAAACTTTTTACCGCAAGATATATGGGTAGAAGCAACGAGAATATGTCAATTGCAAAAAAAAAGGGGTATGCATTTACAAAAGAACAGCTTAAAAAATGGAATATTAACTACCATAAGTTGATTTTTGGTAAACCCTCTTACGATTTATTTATTGACGATAAGGCAATATTTTATAAAAACAACTGGATTAAAAAAATTTATAAATATTTAAAATAATTTATATTTAAATTTATGAAAAAAAATAAAGCATTAATAGTGAGCGGTCCTCTAGCACAGGATCATGAATTTATTTACCCATTTTACAGATTATTAGAAGAAGAAATAACTTTAGATGTTTGTTTAATAGGAGGAAAACCAGTTCAGGGCATTCTAGGAACAACACTGCCACCAAATAAAACCCATCCCGTTAAAGATATTTCAAATGTAAGAATCGAAGATTACGATCTTTTAGTAATTCCTGGAGGAGTAAAGTCTATGGAAAAAATAAGATTGAACAAACAATTGATAAAGTTCATTCATGATTTTCACGAAAAAAGAAAAGGATTAATTGCATGTATTTGTAGCGGTGTGCAATTGTTAATTTCTGCTAGAATAGTAAAAGGAAAAAAAATTGCTGGTTATTATGCACTAGAAGACGATATTACTAACGCAGGAGCTATATATACAGATTTACCAGCAGTAATAGCGGATAGAATTATTACAACTGCACATTATAAAGACATGGGCCCATGGATGAAGGCAGTATTAGAAAAACTAAATGAAACTTAAAGACGAAATTTATGATAAGGGCATTGTGAAAAAACCTTGGGGTTTCGAATATGTTTTATTAAGAGATCAAAATTCAGTTTCAGTAACATTTTTAAATATAAACTATAAAAAACAAACATCACTACATTGTCATCCTAAGAAAAAAACTGGATTTATAATTTTAAAAGGTAATGCACAAGTTCAATTCGGTATTTATAAAGAAAACAATAAAAAATATAAGCCTTTGTCACGCTTAGTAATGAGACCTGGACTTTTTCATTCTTTAAAATCTACATCTAAAAATGGACTTGTTGCTTTAGAATTGGAGTCCCCAGTCGATAAAAATGACTTAATCAGATTTAAGGATAATTACGGACGAGAGTCAAAGTCTTATGAGGGTAAAGACTATATAAAAAATAATTTTGAAAAAAAATTTGTAATAAATCTAAAATCGTATAAGGAGCAAAAATTTAAAATAGACGATGTTCTAGTAAAATTAGAAAAACAAATAAATTTCAATAACATAAAAAAAAATGACAAATCTACTTCAGCAATTATCAAGGGAAGCATTAAAGATAAAAAAGGTAAAGTAGTTATAGATAGGGGTGAAATTGTAAAAACAAAAACATTGAAAATTCTTTCAAAGGCTTTTAACAATAAAAATTCTTTAACTATATTGAGAGTTTCAAGAGTAAAATAATGAATAAAAAAGATTTAGTAAAAATTTTTTGGGAAACAATTGAAAATAAACCTAGTCCAAAATATTTAAGAAATGTTGTTAATTTAAATCCAAAGCTATTTATTAAGAATATAAAAAAAAATAATGCTGAGTATATCATGGATCTAATACTCAAATTATACTCTGGAGATGTTTTAATTCTTAAAAAAGCAGTCAGCAAAAAATATGTAAATGAGCTTAAAAAAAAATTGGTTACTTTTTCCTCTAAAAATTCCTCAGATTTTTACAAAATGACAGAAGGTTGCCCTAATTTTTGGAGAAGACAAGACGAGAATATTGCAAAGAAGTATTCTTTCAAAGCAGTTAGAGATTCTTTTTACTTTTTTAGATGGAATAATGAAAAATTTAAAATTTGGAAAACGTTTAATGATATTTGGGGGTGCATCAAGATGTTAGGTGGATTGAATTATAATTCATACGTTAAAAATACCCCTAAAGATATAGTAGTGGATCGAGTTCAAGTTGTAAGATACCCAGAAAATACCGGTCATACTGAGTCCCATTTTCATGATCCAATCAATCAAAGGATTATTATTAGCGTTTATATGAGTAAAAAAAATAAGGATTACAACAATGGAGGCACTTATTTTTTTAAAAGAAATAAAAAAAAGAATATCGAAAATAATTTAGATATAGGAGATATAGGATTGTTTTACTCGACACTTCATCATGGAGTAGACAAAGTTTCAATAAATAAAAAGATAAAATCAAAAGCTAAAAACAAAAACTTATTTGGCAGATGGTGGTGTGGGTTATATAGTCCAGAAAGTAATCACAAAAATAAAAAAAGAAATACTAGTTCCTCTTTATACTAAATTATGGGCAATCACATAGATATTAGTTACTTTAAGAAATTAAAAGTAAGATCAAAGGTAGCAAATAAAAGAACTATCTTAAATAAGTATGAAGCTTGGAAATTGGGTAAAGAGTATTACGATGGTAAAAGAGTTAATGGCTACGGTGGATTTAAATACGATGGTAGATGGCTAAAAATTTTACCTAATATTATTAAAAGATATAAAATTACAAAAAAATCTAAGTTTTTAGATTTAGGGTGTAAAAAGGGTTTTCTGTTAAAAGATTTAAATACTTTGATACCAGGTATAAAATCTTATGGAGTAGAAAATCACTTTTTTCCACTAAGCAAAATTAAGAGAACGAAGAGTAAAATTATTTTAAATGATTATTATAATTTACCATTCAAAAATAAATACTTCGATTTTTTAATAGCATTTAACTCAATATATATGCAATCACTTGGTGATGTAATCAGGTCACTGAAAGAAATACAAAGAGTCTCAAAAAATAGTTATGTAGTTTTAGCCTCAGGAGAAAATGATAAGGAAATTCAAAAATTTCATAAGTGGACTTTAATAGGTACATCAATACAACTAAAAAAAGACTGGTTAAAACTATTTAAAAAAATAGGTTATAAAGGTGACTACTATTTTTCATCTTCAAAATCTTTAGGACTTTAATGAAAAAAAAAGTTTCAGATATTGTTGCAGATTTTCTTGCTCAAAAAAAATTGAATAATATTTTTGGAGTAACCGGGGGAGGCGCTATGCACCTAAACGATTCTTTTTCAAAAAATAAAAAATTGAATTTTATTTTTACCCACCATGAACAAAGTGCTGCGATGGCTGCGGATAGTTATTTTAGAGAAAAAGGTAATCCTGCAGTAATCCACACTACTTCTGGACCAGGCGGAACCAATGCAATTACGGGTGTAGTAGGCTCCTGGATTGACTCTATTCCAGTTTTTATTATTTCGGGCCAAGTACCAAAAAATCAAATGATTAACAAAACATCTACACGACAGATTGGGGTTCAAGAAGCAAATATTATCGATTTAGTAAAAAAAATTACTAAGTATTCAATAACAGTAAAAAATTCTAAGGATATACTCAACATTTTAGAAGATGCTTATCGATTTATGCATAAAGGAAAAAAAGGACCAGTTTGGATCGATATACCTCTTGATATCCAGGGTGAAAAAATCAAAATAAATAAGAAACATGATTTTAATAAAATAATTAATAAAAACAAAGCAATCTCAAAAGTAAAAATTAATGATAAAAAATTTCTTTCATTGTTATCTAAAAGTAAAAAACCACTTATTTTTATAGGAAACGGCATACATATTTCAAATTCAAAAAATTTATTTCATAAATTTATTAACAGAGTCAGGTGTCCAATTATTTCCTCATGGAATGCTATAGATTTAATTAATAACAGTGATGAACGGTATTTAGGTAGATCAGGATTATTTGGTGATAGACCATCAAATCTTGCAGCACAATCATGCGATCTAATGATTATTTTAGGTACAAGATTATCCATACCCCAAATAGGTTATTTAACTAAAGATTTTGGCAAAAAAGCAAATAAAATCATTGTTGATATAGATAAAAAAGAGCTTAACAAAAATTTATTATCAAATATAAAATTAAAAATTAATTGCGACCTTAAAAATTTTTTTTTAAAAATTAACTTAGTTTTAAGCAAAAAAAATTTTATTTTCAAAAATTGGTTGAAACTGACCAACTCTTGGAAAAAAAGTTATCCAGTTTTTGATAAGAAAAAATTATCAAATAGCTCCAAACTAATTAATTCATTTAACTTTATAAATAGTCTAAGTGAAACTATACCTGCAAATTCAAGTATAATTACTGATATGGGAACAAGTTTTACTTGTACAATGCAAACTTTTAAAATTAAAAATCATAAGAAACAAAGAATTTACACAGCAAGCGGACTTGCTGCAATGGGCTACGGTTTGCCCGGAGCTATCGGAGCCAGTTTTGCTAATAAGAAGAAGAAAATCATTTGTGTATCTGGTGATGGAGGCTTAATGTTTAATCTTCAAGAACTTCAGACAATAAAACATTATAAATTGCCTGTAAAAATTTTTGTATTAGAAAACAAGGGTTACTTAACCATGAAATTGATGCAAAAGAAAAATTTCAAAAAATTGACAGGCTCAGATGATGCCTCCGGTGTTTCAATACCAAATTTAGAGAAGATAGCTAAAGCTTTTGAACTAAAATACTTTAAAATTAAGAATTCTAAATTGAACCATCAATTAAAAAATATATTTAAAAGTAACACTCCTAGTTTAATCGAAGTAAATATGCCAAGATTACAAGCATTGATACCAAGACTGCAAGCTGAATTGCAAAAAGACGGACAATTCAAAAAACTAGAATTCGACAACATGTACCCTCATTTACCTGAGGGCCTTCTAGAGCTTGAAAGATCAAAAGCAAAATTAATTTAGGGAATAATGAAAGTTTTAATAGCCGGCGGGTCGGGTTTATTGGGAAAAGAACTTTCAGAAAAACTAAGTAAAAAATATGAGATTTATTCAACTTACAGATCTTTGAAGCCTGTTAAAAAGTTAAAAAATTTAAAGTATTTGAAGATTAGTTTAGAAAATCAAATTAATTTAAAAATAAATCCTGATGTGATTATTAATTGTACAGTTACATCAAAATTTTCAAAAAAAAATAAATTGATGAATTATATAGATTCAAACATTATGGCTCCATATAACCTAATTAACTTTGCAAGAAAAAAAAAAGTTAAAAAGTTTATAAACTTTTCTACGCTAAGCGTTTATTCAAATAAAAATAAAAAAAAAATTACGGAATACAATGAAATTAATTTCAATAATTTACTTTCAAAAACTAAATATTTTGGTGAAATCTTATCAATGAATCAAAAAATAAGTACTGTTAATTTACGATTGCCTGGAGTACTTAATCAAAATCTAAAAAAAAATAATTCTTGGATAAACTATATTATAAAAAAAATAAAAAAAAATGAGAATTTAAAAGTCTATAATCTTAAAAAAAATTTTAATTCTGTGATTCAAATAAAGAGTGTGATAGAAATTGTTGATAAAATAATTCAAAGTAAAAAAAAACTCAGCACCTCGTTAAATATTGTGCCTATTAAACCAGCTAAAATTATTGAAATTTTAAACACAATTAAAAAAAACTTTAATTCTTCTTCAAGCATAATAAATTTAAAAAATAATGAATATGTTTCGTTTTATTGTGGCAAAAAGCTCAAAGCTAAATTAAATGTTGTTTTGCCAAGCACAATATCTATTATTAAAAATCAACTTAAATATTATAAATAATGAAAATTGTAGTTACAGGAGGAGCAGGATTTATTGGAAGCAATCTAGTAGATGGACTAGTTCACCAAGGTCATAAAGTTATTGTCATAGACAATTTTTCAACTGGTCAACTTACTAATTTAAAAGAAAATTTTAATAAAATACAAGTTTTTAAAACTGATATTTCTCTTAATAAAAACTTATCAAAATTAAAAAAAATTTTTAAAGGAGTTAATTGCGTCTTTCATTTAGCTGGACTAGCCGATATTGTGCCAAGTATTGAAAGACCGATCAGATATTATGAAACTAATGTTACTGGAACTTTAAACATCTTAGAAGCTGCAAAAAGCAATAAAGTTAAAAAAGTTATTTATGCAGCATCAGCTAGCTGTTATGGCAAATCTCCTAAATTTCCAACAGATGAAAAATGTAAAATTTTCACTGAATACCCTTACGCTTTAACTAAAAATTTAGGTGAGAAATTAGTTATACACTGGAATAAAGTTTACAGTTTGAACACATCATCATTTCGTTTTTTTAATGTTTATGGACCTAGATCTAGAACGACAGGAGCTTATGGAGCTGTTTTTGGAGTTTTTCTGAGTCAGAAAATAAATAATATGCCTCTTACTATAGTCGGAAATGGAAAACAAACGAGAGATTTTATCCACGTTAAAGATTTAGTTAAAGCATTAATCTTAGCGATAAAAAAAAGTAAACCAGGTGAAATATATAATATTGGTTACGGTAAAGAAACTTCAGTAAATAAAATAGCCAAGTTAATAGGTGGTAAAAAAACTTTTATACCTAAAAGACCAGGGGAACCTCAAAGATCTTTATCTAACATTCGAAAAGTTAAAAAGCATTTAAACTGGAGTCCGAAAATTTCAATTGATGAGGGAGTCGCAATGCTATTGAAGGATTTAAACAAATGGAAAAATGCTCCAAAATGGACTCCAAAGAAAATTTCTGAAGCAACAGCAGTTTGGTTTAAGTATTTAAAGTAATTATGTCTTCTAAAATATTAAAAAACTCACGAAATCAAAAATTCGTGTCTTTGAAAAAAAAAAAAAAAATAGTTCTATGCCATGGAGTTTTTGATTTATTACATGTCGGCCATTTAAACCATTTTGAAAAAGCTAAAAGTCATGGAGATATTTTAGTTGTCTCAATTACACCTGACAAATTTGTAAACAAAGGCCCATCAAGACCAGCTTTTGAAGAGTCCGTGAGGTTAGAAATGTTAGCTTCTTTGGAAATAGTTGATTTTGTGTACCTTAACAATGGACCATCTTCAGCAAATGTAATTAAAGAATTTAAACCAGAAGTTTATTGCAAAGGTCCAGATTATAAAGATCATAAAAAAGATTTAACAAATAATATTAAATTAGAATTAAAAGCCATAAGAAGTGTAAAAGGAAAAATTGTATACACAGATGGTCAAACTTTTAGCTCAGGAAATTTAATCAATAAATTTTCTAATAATTTGTCAGAGTTGACTAAAAAAAATATTAATAAAATTAAATCTAAATATAGTTTTGATAAAATTAAGTCTATTATCGATAGTTTTTCAAAACTAAAAGTTTTAGTAATCGGAGAGGTTATCATAGATGAATATATTTTTTGTGATGCATTGGGTAAGTCAGGAAAAGATCCAATTTTAGCTTTCAAATTTATGAAATCCGAAAAATATCTTGGTGGATCAGGAGCTATATCAAGGAATTTATTAAGTTTTTCTAAAAACATCTCTCTATTTTCCATGATTGGTGAAAAAAAAGATGAGCTTAAATTCATAAATAGTAATTTGAGAGGAATAAAATATAAATTATTAAATAAAAAAAACTCACCAACTATCACAAAAAAAAGATTTTTAGATTTATATTCTAACAACAAAGTCCTGGGAGTTTATAATATCAATGATGACAATCTTGATGACAAAAATGAAAATAATTTTAAAAAGATGATAAAGCAAATAAATGCGTACGATCTAGTAATTGTCTCAGATTATGGACATGGTTTAATCTCAGAAAAAAATGCAAAATTAATTTGTAAAAAATCAAAATTTTTGGCACTCAATGCACAAGTAAACGCAGCCAATATTGGTTTTCATAGTCTTAAAAAATATAGGAACGTAAATAGTGTGATTATAAACGAAAAAGAAATAAGGCATGAGTTGAGAGATAAAAATGGAAACATCAAAAAATTAATGAAAAAACTTGCGGATTTGTATAATTTTAAAACTTTAATAGTTACGCAAGGTAAATCTGGCTCGATAATGTACAATAAAATAAAAAATAATTTTATACAAAGTGATGCTTTTGCAAAAAGTGCAATTGATAAAATAGGAGCCGGAGACACTTTGTTAGCTTTAATTTCTTTGTGTTTAAAAAAGAAATTGGATGAAAATCTATCATTATTAATTGGATCAATTGCAGCAGCGCTATCTGTTAAAGACTATGGTAATAAAAAAATGATAAATAAAATTGAAATTCAAAAATCTTTAGAAAACTTATTGAAGTAAATAGACTATGAAAAAAATATTTATAACTGGAGGAGCAGGTTACGTAGGAGCAATGTTGGTTCCTCACTTACTTAAAAAAGGTTATGAAGTAACCGTTTATGACTTAATGATTTATGGTTCAGAAGTTCTAGAACCGAATGAAAAACTAAATATCATCAAGGGAGATTTAAGAGATATTAAGAAAATAAAAGAAAGTGTACAAAGTCATGAAGTAGTAATACATCTAGCATGTATCTCAAACGATCCAAGTTTTGAATTGAATCCAAAATTAGGAAAATCAATTAATCTAGATCCATTTGAGCCTTTTGTAAGAGATTGCATTGATTGCGGGGTTGAAAGATTTATCTACGCATCTTCCTCATCAGTTTACGGCATAAAAAAAGAAAAAAATGTTTCAGAGGATATGTCTTTAGAGCCTTTAACTGATTATTCAAAATTTAAAGTGCAATGTGAAAAAATACTTTTTAGCTTTAAAGAAAAAAACTTTACTCCTATTATTATAAGACCTGCAACTGTGTGCGGTTATTCTCCAAGACAAAGGTTAGATGTTGTTGTAAATATATTAACAAATCTTGCATACCATAAGAGAAAAATATCAATTTTTGGAGGTGACCAGTTGAGACCGAATATACATATTAAAGATATGGTACAAGCCTATGAGTTGTTAATTGAAGCTAATAAAGATCTTGTATCTCATCAAATTTTTAACGCTGGTTACGAAAATCAATCTGTATCAGAGTTAGGAGCAAGTGTGAAAGAAATAATTGGGGAGGATGTTATTTTAGAAAAAAAAGAAACTAATGATAATAGATCGTATCACATTTCCTCAAATAAAATAAAAAAGATTTTGAACTTTTCACCCAAGTTTACTATCAAAAATGCAATAGAAGAATTAAAAATAGCATTTGATAAAAACAAACTTCCTAATTCCTTGATAGATGAAAAGTATTTTAATATCAAAAGGATGAATAGTATTAAACTTAAATAATTATGAAAGTAAGATATTCATATCTAAGCCGACAATTTGGAAATTGCCCTGACCTCTGGGGCAAGCTAAAAAAATTTGTTTCAACTGGGGATTTTACACTTGGTAAAGAATTATCAATTTTTGAAAAAAATTTTGCAAAATTAATCGGAACTAAATTTGCAATCGGAGTTAACTCTGGAACTGATGCAATTAAACTTTCGCTTAAATCTCTTAATGTAAAACCAGGAGATGAGGTTATAACGACAGCTAATACTTTTGTTGCAACAGTTGGAGCTATTACAGAAATTGGGGCAAAACCTATATTTGTCGATTGCGATGATACATTTTGTATGAATGTAAACTTATTAGAAAAAAAAATTTCAAAAAAAACTAAAGCAATCGTTCCAGTTCATTTTACTGGTTACATGACGAACATGCCAAAGCTTTTAAAAATAGCGAATAAATATAAAATTCCAATAGTAGAAGATGCTTGTCAGTCAATATTAGGTTCAATTAATAAAAAAAAAGCTGGGAATTGGGGCACACTAGGAGCTTTTTCTTTGCACCCTCTTAAAAATATTAACGTTTGGTCTGACGGAGGAATAATAACTACAAATAGTAAAAAGCATTATCAAAATTTAATATTATTGAGAAATCATGGCTTGATTGATAGAGATACTGTAAAGTTGAACGGCTATAATTCAAGACTAGATACTTTTCAGGCAGTAGTCGGTAACTGGATTTTACCAAAAGCCAAACAAATTGCTAATCAAAGAATTAAAAATGCAAAATATTTAGATAATAGTTTTTCAAAAATTAAAGAGATTAGTATTCCTCCAAGAATAAAAAATTTTAAAATTGTTTACCATCTTTATATTGTATTTGTTAAGAAGAGAGATCAACTTTTAAAACATTGTTTAAAAAAAGGAATTGAAGCAAAAGTTCATTATCCTAAACCAATGTATTTACAAGAAAGCTTGAAGTATCTTAATCATAGAAGAGGAGACTTTCCGGTAACCGATATGCATACAAAAAATATTATCACATTTCCTTGTGATCAACATAAAACTAAAAAAGAATTGGATTATATTATTCAAGTTGTAAAAAATTTTTATAACAATAAAAAATAATCATGAAAATTCCATACATTAACCTCTCTTCGCAGTGGCGATATGAGAGTAAAGATATTTTAAAAATTACCTCAAAAGTTTTTGAAAAAGGACAATTTGTTGGTGGTGATGAAATTGATAAATTTGAAAAGAATATTGCAAAATATTGTGGAACTAAATATGCTATTTCTTTTAATAGTGGAACAGATGCGCTAACCATGGCTCTTATCTTACTTGGTGTAAAACGTGGTGATGAGGTTATAACTCCACCTAATTCATTTATTTCATCAACTTCCTGTATCGTTCATATTGGTGCAAAACCAGTGTTTGTTGATGTATTAAATGATCAAAATATTGACCCAGACAAAATAGCAAAATCAATTACAAAAAAAACAAAAGCGATTATGGCAGTTCATTTGACTGGCAGAGTATGTGAAATGAATAAAATAAAAAAAATATCAAATAAATATAATATTCCAATTATAGAAGATGCAGCTCAATCAGTCGGATCAAAATATTATGGTAAAAAATCAGGATCTTTAGGTACTGTAGGATGTTTTTCTGCGCATCCACTAAAAAATTTAAATGCAGCAGGTGACAGTGGTTTTTTAACAACAAATAATTACTCTCTTTACAAAAAAGCACAAGTACTTAAAAATCATGGTTTAGTAGACAGAAATAAAGTTAAAAAATTTGGATATATATCAAGGATGGACACCTATCAAGCCGCAATATTAAATTACAGATTAAAAAATCTATCAAATGTAATTAAAAAAAGAAGAGAAAACGCAAAATTTTATTTTAAAAACCTTGATAGAAAAAAATACTTTTTAATTGATGAAAAAAAATATCAATTAAACACTTATCATACATTTGTAATTCAGACAAAAAATAGAAACAAATTAATAAATTATCTAAAATTGAAAGGCATAGGTTCAGCAATACATTACCCAATACCTATTCATTTACAACCTGCCGCTAAATTTTTAAAATATAAAAAGGGAAATTTTCCGATTACAGAATTACAATCGAAAAAAATTATAACTATACCCGTCCATCAAAATTTAACAAAAAAAGAATTAAACTACATAGTTGAGTGTTTAAATAACTTTAAATAATTGAGATGTTAGCTAAATTTTACGAAAAAATGTTCCAAATAAGACATATTGAGCTTGAAATATCAAATAAATATAAAGAGCAAAAAATGAGATGCCCAGTTCATTTGTCAGTAGGTCAAGAAGCGATAGCAACTGGGGTATGTCTAGCTTTAAATAAAAAAGATGAAATTATTTCAACCCATAGATCTCATGGACATTATATTGCAAAGGGAGGTGATATTAACTCATTTTTAGCTGAACTTTATGGAAAAAAAACTGGTTGCGCCAGAGGCATTGGTGGCTCAATGCACATTCAAGATATAAAAGCGGGCATGATCGCTTCTATACCAATTTTAGCAAGCGCGCTTCCTATAGGTGTAGGTATAGCTTTAAAAAATAAATTAGAAAATAACAATAAAGTAGTAGTAATTTTTTTCGGCGATGGTGCTATGGAAGAAGGTGCGTTTTATGAAAGTATCAATTTTGCAAGTTTACACAAACTAAAGATACTATTCATATGTGAGAATAACTTTTATTCAGTTTATGCTTCATTGGAAAAAAGGACTTCAAATAAAAGAAATTTAAAAAAATTAGTCAACGGGTGTGGAGTAAAATCACAATCTTTTGAAGGAAACGACGTTACAAAAGTTTTTCAGGTTACAAAAAAAAGTTTATCATTTATAAAGAATAAAAATATTCCCTTTTTAATAGAATTTAAAACATATAGGTGGCTTGAACATTGCGGACCAAATTTTGATAATCATCTTGGTTATCGAAGTAAAAAAGAGGTAAACAAGTGGGTTAGAAAAGATCCTTTGAAAATATTTAAAAACAAAATGAAAAAAAATAAAGTTTCAATCAATTTCAAACAAATTGAAGCTAAAGTTAAAAAGAGCACTATTCAGTCTTTTTTATATGCAGAAAAAAGCCCAAAACCAGGTTTAGAGGAAATTAAAATCTTTGAAAAATCTTTATTATGAGAAGTTTAAAATTTAGTAGCGCAATAAGAGAAGGCATACTTCAATCTATGTCTAAAAATAAGAATGTCATAGTATTGGGTCTTGGAGTTACAGATCCAAAAGGAATTTTTGGAACTACAGTTGGATTAGAAAAAAAATTTGGAGCAAAAAGAGTTTTTGAAATACCAGCATCTGAAAACGCAATCACCGGAGTTGCAATTGGTGCGGCTCTAAAAGGAGCAAGACCAATACTCATTCATCAAAGAGTAGAATTTAGTCTTTTATCACTAGAGCAAATTATTAATCAAGCGGCTAAATTAAATTATATGTCCGGGGGTAAATTAAAAGTACCTTTGGTAATTAGACTTATAATTGGAAAAGGCTGGGGACAAGGGCCTCAACATTCTCAAAGTTTAGAGAATATTTTTGCGAGCATACCAGGACTAAAGGTTATCTCTCCCTCAAATTCTTATGATGCAAAAGGCATGATTGTAAAAAGTATTAAGCAAAATTCACCAGTAATTATTTTTGAACATCGGTGGCTTCACGAATTAAAAAATAATGTACCAAAAAAATTTTATGAAGTTAATATATCAAAAGCAAAAGTAATCAATAAAGGTAAGGATATTACAATAATATCATTTTCAGAAGCTTTGGCACAAGTCAAAAGTATAAAAGAAATTTTAATAAAAAATAAAATATATCCTGAAATAATAGACCTTAGATCACTAAGGCCTATAGATAAATCGACTTTAATCAAATCATTAAAAAAAACAAAAAATCTTCTAGTAGTAGATAATGGGTGGAAAACTTTAGGTATTAGTTCAGAAATTTTATCAATAGCTTTTGAAAGTGGAGTAAAATTAAAAAACAAACCAATAAGAATTGGCATTAAAGAAATCCCCATACCAAGTTCAAGATTTATTGCTGAAAAAGTTTATTTTAACCCAGTCAAAATACTTGAAGCAGTTATGACGATAACAAAAAAAAGAGTAAAAAAATCAGATATACATTTGTTTAAAAAAAAACTAAAGATGATTAAAACTGATGTACCTGATATCTTTTTTAAAGGACCATTTTAAAATGAAAAATATTTTTTATGCAGAAGTTGACTCACCCAAGACTGGATCAAATTGGCTTAAAATTTCTGAATTAGATAGAATTAAACTAATTATGAATGAATTACAAAAAAATGATTTTTCTAGGAATTTTGAACCTATAAAAGCACCTGATAATGGACAGATAGTTATCAAAATTGAGAATGGTATACCAGCAAATGAGAGAGGACCATTATTATTAGATCTTGAACAAAGATTAAAACTATCTATAGATAAGGGTATCACAGTTTGGTGTGAGCCAATTGGGGACAAAAGTAAACTTAGAAACTTAAGAGGAGTAAAAATTAAAGCCTAATGTCAGAAGATATATTAACTAAAGAAGGTAGTTTAATTTTAGACTCACATAAATTACCTCATCATTATGACAGAGTTCAAGCTTGGGAAAATGGTGAGAAAATTTCACCTGTATGCGTAGATATGGCATTAACAAGAGCTTGTGGAGCCATGTGTTCTTTTTGTTACGCAATGGTTCAAGAACCGCAAGAAAGATCGTCAATTAAAACAAAAGATGCTTTAAATTTACTAGATGACTTTGCTGAAATTGGAGTAAAAGCAGTCTCATTAATCTCAGATGGCGAAAGTACTTTATCAAAAGCTTATGTCCCTTTTATTCAACATGCGAACAAATTAGGTATAGATGTTGGTAATGCAACTAATGGATGGGAGTGGAAGCCTGAAAAAATTGATCAAGTTTTACCTTATTTAACATGGGTTAGATTTACTGTTGCTGCTGGAACCCCAGAGTCTTATTCTAAAATAATGTTTAAAGGCCCTGAACACACACATGTGTTCGATCAAGCAATGGAAAACATTAAATATGCAGTAGAATTAAAAAAGAAAAAAAAATTAGGTGTTACTCTAGGAATTCAAATGGTATTAACTCCGGATTTTAAAAATGAAATTATACCGTTTGCAAAGCTAGCAGTTGAATTAGGCGTTGATTATGGTGTAATTAAACATTGCTCAGATGATGAATTTGGCACCTTAGGAATTCAATATGATAAATACGAGGAAATGTACGATTCTTTAGAAGAAGCAGAAAAACTTAGTAATGAAACTACAAAAATTATTATTAAGTGGGATAAAATAAAAAATAAGGGAAAACCATCGTATAAAAGATTTTACGGACCACAATTTTTGCTTCAAATTAGTGGAAGTGGATTAGTAGCACCTTCTGGAATGTTCTTTAATGCCAGGTATTCAAAACTACATATAGGTAATTTTGTCGACGAACGTTTTAAGGACATTTTTAAATCTGACCGTTACATGAAAGTTATGAATTACCTTGCTTCACCAAACTTTGACGCTCAGTCAATGATGGGAACTTTACCAATACAACATTATGTAAGTGAAGCATTAGACAATCACATAAAAGGTACTAAAAAGATAAAATTAAATCAAGGCAAAAAACCTTTGCACGTTAACTTTTTATAAAAATGTATATTTCTGAAAAAGAAAAAAAACTTCACAATAGTTATCTAAAAAATGGTTACATTATTTTACCTGTCGCTAATAAAAAAGCATTTAAAGAAATAGAAAATATATTTAGGAATGTCACAAAATCTTTAAAATTGAACCAGAATTTTAATAGAAAAATTTTTTTAAATGATACCCATAAATATGTGGATATAAAAAATTTAAATAATTTTAGATTAAAGATTATAAAAAAAATCAACAATGGGTTAAATTTAAAAGAGCTATACTATGAAATATGTAAACCATATATTAATTCTATTGTGGGAAATGAGCTAGCAATACAAAAAAATATTAATCTTAGCATTCAATTTCCTAATGATGATAGCTCTCTACTAGATGTTCACTCAGATACTTGGGCTGGAGACTCCTCTTTTGAGGTAGTAGTATGGCTTCCATTAGTTGACTGTTTTAAAACAAAGTCAATGTATATATTAAGCAAAAGGGACACAAAGAAGTACTCTGAAATAATTCTAAATAAAAATAATAATTTAGATAATTTAAAAATGTTTAAATTAATTAAAAATAAAATTAAATGGCTTAATGTAAAAAAAGGAAATATATTAATATTTAATCAAAATTTAATTCATGGAAATCATGTGAATTTAGAAAAAGATACACGATGGTCTATGAACTGTAGGTTTAAGTCAATTTTTACCCCATACTCTGAAAAAGCGATTGGAGAATATTTTGAGCCTATAACTTTAAGACCAGCCTCAAAAGACGGAATGTTTTACGACGCTCAAAATCTTCCAACAGCTAAATAAAAATAATTTAATTTAATGAAAAGACTTTCTATTGCTCTTTTGAGAAAATCTTTAGATTATTTTGGTTATAATTTTAGTTTAATCAAGAAAATTAAAAGTAAAAATCTATTATCTTTAAAGAAAGAGAAACTCACCAAAAATATCTTAGATGCAGATTTAAATTTTAAATATTCTTACCATAATTTTGAAAATTATCGACAAAGTGATGCAAAAAAAGATAAAATTTTTAATTTTGAAATTTTATCTGAATACCTTTTTAAAGGATCGTTGGGCAATATTCTTCCTGTAGGTATCTATATAAATTCAATGAAATCCAAACTTTCTAACAAAAAAAAATTAGTTTATTTTAATTATTCAAGACAGCCTTATACAAATTCTACTATTGTCAGATATTTCAAAAAATATATTGATTTTATAGATGTAAATTATTTCCAAAAATATCATATAAATGAAAATTTATATCCTCTCCTGGGTTATTACGTTCCAATGCGTTCACAGTCTCCGAATATTTATTTTGGAATGAATCTAGTTAATTCCAAAAAAAAAATAAATCCATTATTTAAATTAACTAAAACAGATAAAAAAAAAGGATATGAGATATTAAAAAAATTTGGACTGAAAAATATAAATTGGTTTTGTGTTTTACACGTTAGGACCTGGGGGTATAGAGATGAAAAAAAGGGAGTTGAGGATTTTAGAAACTCAAATATTGACAATTATTATGAGTCAATTAAAGAAGTTGTGAAAAATGGAGGAGTTGTTTTTAGAATGGGAGATAAAAGCATGCCAAAATGTAAAAAAATTAAAGGTTTAATAGATTATTGCCATTCAAGCTTAAAATCAGATTTTATGGATGTTTTTTTAGCTGCAGAATCTAAATTTGCGATAGTAACATCTTCCGGCTTTTGGCCGATAGCAAAATTTTTTGGAACTCCAATTCTAATGACTAACTGTTGGGGTTTAAGCTTATACCCTTGCTTTGATGATGAAGATGTCTATTTACCAAGAATACCTTATAAAAAAATTAACAAGAAAAAAAAAAAAATTAGTTTTAAAGAATTATTAAGCACCGACTTCTTTATTAGATTTTATAAATATTCTAAATTTTTAAAAAACAATAATGTTTATTTTGATGAAAATACTCAAGAAGAAATTAAAAAAGCTACGCAACTAATTATTAATAGTAAAATTAATAATATAAAAACTAATCTATCATCTCATCAGAAAAAATTTGTTAAATTTTTTCAAAATAACTCCAAAAAATTCGTTTTAAGAGAAAAGATGAAAGCTAAATGTAAAATTCCAGATTTTATTTTAAAAAAATATTTTTGATTATGAAAAACTTAAAAGGTTACGTTTTCAGCAGGCCAATATCTAATAATATCATACCTCAAAAAATTCAAAATATTATTCTTAGAGATTACTGCGTAAAAAATAATTATAATTTTTTAATTTCCTCAATTGAATATACAATGAATAAATGTCATTATGTTTTGGATGGATTAATTAAAAATATCATTAAGTATGACGGATACGTAGCATATTCTGTTTTTCAATTACCTGAAAATTCATTTAAACGAAAAAAAATTTTGACAAAAGTTTTAAAAAAAAATAAAGAATTTCACTTTGTGCTTGAAAATATAATTATATCAAAAAAAAATAAAAAAAACTTAAAGTTTATTGA
>Ga0222652_1000372_pt1 | contig 20216 bp, 28 predicted proteins | sample AntAcemetagen371_FD_179803 | JGI IMG/M metagenome (GOLD analysis project Ga0222652, IMG submission 179803) | Saline water microbial communities from Ace Lake, Antarctica - #371 | ecosystem: Environmental > Aquatic > Non-marine Saline and Alkaline > Saline | place: Antarctica: Ace Lake... | reverse complement strand
TCATTGGAGAACCTGGTGTTCTACCTGCTCCACTAAATTGTTGTGCTACATTAGTATAAATATTTCCAGCAGTTTGTTGTAATAAAGGTGATAAAAAAGGATTTAAATATTGTCCACCAAGTGTTGCTGCCATTTGTTGATTTGCAGCTGTACCTAATTGTTCTTGTTGAGCAAGACCACTTAATGTTTGTTGTGATGGAGCTACATAACCTGAAGCACCTACACCTTGATTATATAAGTTTCCAGATTCTGATAGTATTTGATTTAATGCAGGTTGTGCTGGTGCATAAGGTGTTACCCCTTGTGTTGTTTGTTGATTACCGCCTGATGATCCTCCGCCAAAACTCATATTTTATCCTATTGTTATTATTTGTTTGGTAATAATTTTTTCAAAAATTCTATTTCTTTATCTGATACAGAACCTGTAAAATTAGACATATCAGGAACATTAGACATATCAGGAACACTATTTTCAAGAAGTTCTTTTTCTTTATCAGAAATTGAACCTTTCATGCTACTAATTTTGTTTTTAAAATATTGATTTACTTTACTTGACATCTTTATTCTCCTCTTGTTTAATTTGTTTTTCTAAAACAACATGGGTTTTTTTATAACCATGATTATTATAGACTTTTTGCCAACCTGGTCTAGCAATTAATTCCATCATCTTGCAACCTTCATTTTTAGCAAATTCTTCAACTCTACTTATTAAGTGTTGCCATTTAGACATTTGCCTTCCAGTCACAATATAGACATGACAGACTTTACCATGTTTTCTTTTTATTATTTCAGTAACTACTACACCAAAATATTTATCAGATGTTTGTTTTTCTTTTTTATCCCAAATAACCCAGACTTGAAATTTATCTTCTTTAGCAGTCTCAAAGACATAATCTGAATCGGTAAGTTGACCTGAATAAGCTAAAGCAGATTTAATATCTTTTTCTACTAATGACCAAACTTTATCAAGTTCTATAATTGGTATTCGTACTAATTCCATAAATACTATATAAACTAATTAAAATCAATGTATATCTAAGAACTCTTTTCGTCAAATATTTCTAAGTAACTAACCATACCTTCAATGGTATCTACTGTTCCTACTTGTATTTTAAGTATATCTGCTGACTCTAAAACAATAGGAGATAATGCAGCATTAACTGTTTCTCCAGAAGATAAATCTTTATGATATACTTCAAAAGTAGCTGAAGCTGAACTATCAGTTACAGATACTTCTACAAGATTGTTTGAAGCATGTTCATTACTAATTTGTATATTTTTAACAATTGTTGTTCTTCCAGCAGGTACTGTATAGATAGTTGTAAGATCTGTTGTGCTTATTGCAAACCCTGCGTTTTTATATATATTAGCCATTCTTAGGATTCTTTACCTTAACTGCTTTTATAGCTTCATAGAAAGTAAAATACTTAGATTTTAATGTAGGATCTTGATCTATAGAATGCCATAGCATATCTAGCTGATCTCCCATTGTTGGGTAAGCTAATTTTCTTTTACCTATATGAGCTGCAATTGGTACTATTGCTTTTTGTTGTTTTGCAATAGCTGCTTCTTCTATATCTCTAGCTGCTTCTTCTGCTGCTGTAAAAGGTACTATGTTTCCATTAATATTGTGATGTCTTGTCATAATTTCTTATACTCCATTGTTAATTGTTAAGCAATGCCTAACAGCATTGAATGTTAAGCAATACCATATAGGCAAATATCTCCAGCATCTATGTTACCTGAACTCATTTGAAATCTAACTGCATCTACTGCCGAAGTTGTATTACAATATCCTGCAGCAAAAGGTTCTACTGAAGCTGGAGCAGATGTTTGATGAACATGATTATTATTTGCTATAAAATGTTTTACAAAAGTAGTTGAAGATGGATTAAATATTTTAAGTTCTCCACATAAATTATCATCATTGTTGTTACCCATGTTTGCAGATAAATTTTGAAAAGCTGTACTTTGTGCTAAATCAAATCCAGCTTCATATTGAATAAGTGGAGAACCATCATCTTCTTGATGATAAGTTGTAAAATATGTAGTTGTTTTTGTTACATTATAATTAGAACCACCATCAGAACTAACATTAAAAGTGAATTTTGCACCATCTGTTGCTGGGTGCATATTATTAAATGTAAATACATACTCTTTATAAGTATCATCTAACACCACACCATCAGTACCATCTACAAAAGATAAAGTAGCAGAACTAGAAGCTGTTAGCTTTTTAATAAATACCATACTACCTAATCCAGTAATACTTCCAAATGCTGTTGCGTTACTTACAGCTTTATTATTTAGTTTAACTATTGCCATTAACTATCCTTTATTCCGTAGAGTTTGATTTGACCAGCGTCTATGTTGCCACTTTCTACTTGAAATCTAATAGCATCTACTGCTGATGTTGTATTTGCATAACCAGCACAATAAGTATCGTAAGCATAATCATTATAAGTATTTGCAGAAATTCTACTTATAAAGTGTTTTACAAAAGTAGTTGAAGATGGATTATATAAAGTAAATTCTCCACTACATGATTGGTCATTATCATCACCAGGATGTAATGATATTGCTTGAAATCCTGTTCCTTGTGCTAAATCTTTACTGGCATAATAACTTAAAGATGTTGCTGAATCTGCTTCATTATTACCAGCATAAAAAAGAGTAGTAGTCTTTGTAACATTATAATTAGAACCACTATCTGTACTTAAATTCATCATTAATAAAACATCAGCATTAGCTGGGTGCATATTAATAAACTTAAAAACATAAATAGGATAAGTTGAATCCAATACCACACTATCTGTACCATCAACAAAACTTAATGTAGCTGAACTACTAGCAGTTAAAGTTTTAATATGTGTCATAGCACCACTTGCTAATCCAGTTGCAGTAACAGCACTTATGCTATTGTTATTATATTTAACTAATGCCATATAATTTTATTACTCCACTATCTATGTTGCCTGATGACATCTTAAAAATAACTGCGTTTACTGCACTTGTTGTGTTTCCATAACCAGCAAAATGACCACATAAGTTTCCATTAGTATAATAATATGAACTACATCTACCTATAAAGTGTTTTACAAAAGTTGTGGAAGCTGGATTAAATAATTGTATCATACCACTAACTTGTTCGTCATTTCCATTTCCAACTTGATATACTATTGGTTGGTCGCTTGTTGATTGAGCAAGGTCATAACCATTTTCGTATGATAAACTAGCAGCAGAATCAGCTTCATTATGAAAAGATTGAAACCAAGTTGATGTTTTAGTTACGTTATAATTTGAACCACCATCTGTACTTAAATTAAATTGAAAAGTTTGAGCATCAGTAGCTGGGTGTATATTTATAAACTTAAATACATACTCATCATAAGTGTCATCAATATCTGTAAAAGAAAGTGTAGCTGAACTAGATGCAGTTGCTGTGGATATTAAAGTCATTGCACCACCAGAAACACTAGCTGGTAATGCTGTTATACTAGCAAGAGAGTTATTGTTGGCAAGGTTAATAGCCATTGATTAAACTCCTATAAGTGCTTGTACTTCTTCTTCTGATAAACCTAAGTCTAAAAGTTTTTGTTTGCCAGATGCTTTTTTAGCTATTGCGTCTGCTTCTGCATCTTTTAATTCTTGTATCTTTGCATTAACATCAGCTTCACTAGGTATTGTTGCACCATCTTTAATGACTTCAATATTTGCGTAAGTCATTCTTTGGTCGTTAGGAATTTTAGTTCCATCATCATTATATTTTTTCCAACCATACCAGTTGCCACCATTAAAAGTTTGTAATGCGTTTTGTAAATAATCCATTCTATGTGTCTCCTAATCTAATAAATGTAAATGCAGTATGATTAGCATCTGTATCACCTTGAAGTTGAGATTGTGTACCAGCTGCATCTCTTGTAAATTTAAGTTTATGAGTTGAAGTATTAGTTATATCTACTATAGAATTTATATAAGTATTTGCATAAGCATTTGTAGATGCACTATCATAAACTGTTGCAACATTTACATAACTTGAATTATCTGTCGTCATTTTTATTAAAAGTCCCATATATAAAGAAGCAGAGCCATTAGAAATCCAACGACCTTGTGCTGTAATTAAATAAATTCCAGTTTGAGGAAAAGTAAATATTCCTGAACTTTCCGACATTCCAGAACCAATTACAGAAAAATTAGTATCATTTCTTTCTAAATTTGCTGTAATATCTGTGGCATCTGTTTTAGTTGCAGTTAATCTCCATTGGTCAGCTTCTTTAATTCCTTCAGTAACACCAGATAATTTTGCTGGTGTAACAGTACCATCACTTGGTACACCTAAATCTAAAACTGAACCTAGTATCTGAATAAAGTTAATTACATCACCAGTAATAAGGTTACTAGCAAAGGTAATTGTAGAACCACTAACTGTGTATGAACTTGTAGGTGCTTGTAAAATTCCATTTAAAGATACCAGCATATGATTAGCTGTTTCTGGAATTACATCTACAGAACTAACTTGCATAGTGTATGCAGCTTGGTCATTAACTACTGCTATTGTATCACAAACTTGAAAATTCCCACTCTGAGGTGTACGTCCGATATAAGACATCTATGCTACCTTCCTTTGCCAATAGGCTTTTGTTTTTTGAGATAATAAGTTTCTAGTTTCGCCTGTCATATAAGACATATTTCTACCAAGTTTATATCCATTACTTAAATAATCTTTTTTCAATTCTTTATTAACTCTTTTAGATTTATTGTCTTTATTAACCCAGATAAGATTTGAATATATTTTACTATAATTTTTTCTTTGTTCATCAGAGCATACTTGAAATTGTCTAGCATATTTAATTTTAGCTTTAGTTTCTTCTGTAAGTTTTTTACCAGTATGTGCTATAGATATTTTTTTCCTAGTTTCTAATGATACTTTTTTTCCAAGACTATATTTATTACCCATATTACGAAGAGTAGTAGCTAATTTGTTTTTTTCGCTAACTTTTCTACCCATATTTCCTAAGCTAATTTTTCTTTTAACATATTCTGGTAATTTAGTTCCTGTTAATGTTTTAGATATTTTTGCTTTCCATTCAGGAGTTAATCTTCTTCCTTTTAATGATTTACTAAATTCACTTTTTAATTTTTCATATACTCTTGAGTTAATTTTATAATCTCTTTTACAAGCTTTAGATTTAGCAGTCATAAATATAAAGGCATTTAACATTTTATGTTTAATTTGACCTGCTGTAAAATATGGTAATAACATATGGATTATATAATGTTCTCTAGCAGCCAAAGGTACTAAGTTAGATTTATCATTAGTTCCACCACAGCTTTTAGGTATAATATGATGAACTTCTTTATATCCTTCTAATGTTCTGTTTTTAGCTTTAGCTATAATATTATCATGCCAAGTTTTATACTTATTGTTTATAAAAATATCTCTGCCTATATAAGCCATTATTCGCCACCTCCATTATCTATTATTGTTCCACCATCAGCTATCCATTCTTGGATTGCTTGGTAATCTGTGTTTGCTTCGTTTAGTGGTATATTAATCATTATTCATTTTCCTCTACTGGAAGAGGAGTATTTCCTTTTTCTAACCAATCTAAATATTCTTGATAATCTGAATTAGCTAAATCTTTTGAAAAAGTAGTTACATACCCATCTTTAATTTTCATTATTTGAGTTTGACCTAAAGTATTAATATAAAGTTTATACATCATTTTATAACTCCGAATTAAATGCTAAAGATGCACTTGAATTGTTAGTTCCTATCCAACCACCTTGTCCAGCAGTTCCTGAAAGATTTGTATTACCAAACACAAGCATTGAATAAATATTTTTTGGTCCACCATCTTTAAGTACATTAAAAGTATCATCTGCACTATCTCTTTGAACTCTAAAACAATCGCTTACATCAGAAGAAATTAAAGATGGTCCATTTCTCATTGCAGTTGGAAATGAAACAATCATTCTAACGTCAGAACTAGAATAATATGCACCAGAAGCGATTGTTTGTTGGTCATCATTAACCCATTGTAAATAATACCTCTGACACCTTTCTAAATTCACATCAACAGGTAAGAACTCAAAATCAGATGCTACTGTTCCAGCTTCAAATTGCACTCCTGTAATCCAAAAGTTATTAGCTACATTGTCTGCATGATTAACTTGTCCTACTGCTCTGTTTGCAGTTGTAACTGAAGTCCAAGTAGTTGATAAAGTTCCTGATGTATAATTACTTCCAGCCGCTAACCAAAATAATAAAGTTAAAGAAACGCCATTATCATTTCCAAAAGCACCAGATGTATCTCCAGCAAAAGTTATAGTTTTCTTTTCCCAAGTATTGGCTACTGAAATTGTATAAGCAGTAGAAATTTGTCTTGTGTTATCTGCATCATATAACTCACAAATATTTGTTCCAGTTTTTGTTGCTTTTACCCAAAAAGAAACGGTTGTACTTTCAGCAGAAGCTGTACCTTTTTTTAAATACTGTAAGTTTTGACCTTCAACTTTTTGTTGAAGTATGCAATTATCTCCAGCAGCTAAACTTCCATCTGCTGTTGTATTATCCATTTTTAAAGATGTAGCAAAACCTTGAGCTGATGGAACATCTGTATCTTGTGATTGTGTCCAAGTTCCAGCAGATGTTAAGCCAAGAAACATTCTATCCACTGTGTGATAACCATTACCAGTAATAGATGCAGTAGAAGTTGCTCTTTGAGAAATACTCATATCACCATTGATGATGATGTTTCTAAAGTTTGTATCAGCAATTATTTTTTCTGCTGTAACAGAACTATCTGCTATTTTTGCTGTACTAATAATTCCATCTGTTATATCAGAACTTGTTAATGGTTTGTTTGCTGGTGAAGAACCTATATATGCCATATTAATCCTATGTTATTTCCATTACTGATAATGAAGCGTCAATTTTAGCTGCCACTGAACAGTCTATTTTTAAAACATCTGTTGCTTGAATAATTACTTTTGAACCTGATAAAACTTCTAAAGAACTTCCAGCTGGAATACTTACATCATTAACTACTTTTACAGTTTCGTTTGTTTCTGTATCTACTGTATCAGACTCAATTTGAACTGTTGCTGTTACTGCTGATGTGTGAATATTACAAAGTATTAATCCTAATACTACTGCTGTTGTACTTGCTTTTCCTGTGTATAAAGTTAATGGTGTTCCAGCACTTGCTGGCATTGCACCATTGGTTTTTATTTTAAATATATTTGCCATTTATGTTTCTCCTATTATCCTAAAGCAATTGCTAAAGCTGTTGCTGTGTCAACAGATGCAAAACTTGCGTTGTTATTGATTAAAGTTACCACTCTTGATAAAGCAGCTTTTCTATTAGTTCCACCAGCTCCATCATCAACAATCATTAAATCTGATGTTGTTAAGTCTGCTCCAATATCTGAGCCACCATCAACATTTAATGCTGTTAAAGAAACTTTGTTTGCAGTTGCGATTGTTCCTAATTTTGTGTCTGCAATACTATTGATTGCAAGTGTAATATTTCCTGATGATGTAATAGGTGTATTGCCAACTGTAAATTCTCCTGCACCTGAATCAGCAACTCCTATAGAAGTAACAGTTCCAACATTACTTGGTGTAATTATAGTATAAGTAATTGAAGTTGATCCTAATGTTGCATCACTATCTGTAGTACATAAAAATATTTTATTATCATTAGTGCTTCCTTGATTAACAACAATCATCTGACCTGATAGTTCAGCTATTGTGTCAAATTGTGGATCTCTACTAGCAGTACCACTAGCTACAACAATATATAAACCATTTGCAGTTGCATCTGATTGGTCTTTAACTAAAACTCTATCTCCAGTAACTAATGTTACACCATCTAAAGTATCACCATTTTGAAGATCAGCAGTTAAATCTATATTAGCTGTCGTAGCTGCCTCTGCAATAATTCTAGTTCTTAATCCTGCAACAGCTTGGTCAACATAAGATTTAGTAGATGCGTCTGAGTTAGCAGATGGTTCACCTAATCCTGTAATTGATCCACCAGTTACTGAAACATTGTTTGCTGCTTGTGTTGCAATAGTTCCTAATCCTAAAGAAGTTCTAGCAGTAGCTCCACTTTCGGCTACCCAAGTTGATCCATTACCAACAATTAAATTTCCATCTGTTTTTGCTAAAGCTGCAATTGCAGTTAAGTCTGCATCACTATCTTGTTTAGCATCAATTTGAGTTTGTATAGCAGATGATACTCCATCAAGATAACCTACTTCAGTTGAAGTAACGGCACTAACAGATACATCTCCACTACCATCAGATACTAAAGCTCTAGCGGTTGTAAGATTTTCTAATTTAGATAAAGAAATTGCAGCAGAAGCATTTATATCTGCATTAACAATTGCACCATCTAAAATCTTAGCAGAAGTAATTGCTGAATCAGGAATCTTAGCTGTTGTAACTTGGTCATCTCCAATATGAATTGTATCAATTGAACCATCAACATATTGATCTGAGTCAATAGAGTTAACTGCCATTTTAGCAACTGTAATTTGTGAGTCTGCAATATGAATTGTATCTATTGAACCATCTACATACTGGTCAGAGTCAACAGAATTAACTGCCATCTTATCAACTGTAACCGCATCATCTGCAAGTTTAACAGTTGTAACTGATCCGTCTGCAAGAATAGCAGTTGATATAATTCCTGTTGGAATAGAATTATTTGTTTTTGATAAAGCACCAATATAAACATTTGTAATAGCTTCACTTGATAATGAACCACTATCCCAAGTTACATTTATAGTAGTGTTTGTAGAAAAAGTTGAACTAGAAATAGTTCCATAAATTGTTCCTGGAGTAGAAGCTGTTAATTTAATTCTTCTTCCAGCATGATAAATTGCTGTAACATTAACACCAGCAATTGTAAATGAAGTTCCACTTGCATAAGCTGCTGTAAAAGCTGCATCACCATCTCCGTACTCAACCCATTGACTATCATTATACCATTCTCTAGTATTCTTCATCAATGCTCTTATTGCATTATTCAGATTAGAAGGTAACATTCCCTCAGCTGTACTTATACCATTTAAATCTATGTTGTTAGCTTGGGTTGTTGAGTAATCTTTTATTCCTGCCATAATTTAATCTCCTAAAAACCAAGCATAAGCTTTATTATTTTCTTGATTTTTTTCGTTTATTAATGCGTTAATTGCTTCTTCAATTTGTCTTTGAAAAAATTCTTGTGTTTCAAAACTATATCTTACGTTATCTATATCACTTTTATCTGTCATCTCAAACCTGATTTTGATGCAATTAAATCTATTCCTTGAGCATCCTTCCAAGCTCCACCACTTGGTATTTTAATATTTACTTTAACGTATCTTCCAGATTGTCGTACTGGATTAACACCTGTAGAGTTCATACTTGAAGTAGTTGATTCAGTAACTGCATCTGTAAGTCTATCTCTTGTCTTAATAGTTACTGTCGCTGCAGCATCTACAATTGGTCTTACACTTGTTATAGACGATCTTAGTCCAGGAAACAACTCTAATTCTGTAGTTTCTATTTCTCCAACATTTTCTGTTCCTGAAAAAATAGCAGCTTTATAATCACTATCTATACCACCTAAAGCTAATTGTCCACCATTCCAAAAATCTGTGTCTAAAGAAATATTAATATTATCTAAATTTTCAGAAATAATATCCATCAACTCAACCGTATAAGCTCCAACGAATTGAGAAAATATTGTACTAGCATTAGCATTAGCAGATGACCATTTCTCAGTAGCATAATTATAAATTAAAACTTTATCACAAATTCCAGTAATATTTGCTGTGTCAGAAGATGAGGGGTAAAGCCAAATTGCTAATTGATTAAAAGGATCTACAGCAGCACAAATTCTATCTGAATATGCTTTGTTTAAATTAATATCAAAAAATCTATTTACTTTTTCTGCACCAATAGCTTTTACTGTATCTCCATTAATTTCAAAAAATCCATCATCAGCATAAAAAAATACTCTACGATTATCTTGACAAACTGTTCTTCCATAAACAGCTCCTCTATTTGGTGAGATCATTGACAATCTAAATACAGTTGAACCACCAACATAATCCATTCTAATTATAGAATTTTGTCTGAATACATAACTAATTTCTCCAGATGTTATATGAGTAATTTGTCCACCAGAACCAGGAAGTTGTTGACTATCTGATTGTTTAGTTCCTGCTTCCCAAGTTGCTAAATCATTAATTCCAGACCATTGTATTTTATTTGAAGCTGTTAAATCATTTCCAGTTACTAAAAAATCTCTTACTACTCCTGAAACTTTAAATATTGGAACTGTACCTGATGTTGCAATGTTAGATAGATTTGCAAAAACAGTTGACGTACCCATTAAATAATATTGAGGTGCATCTACACCATTACTTGCAATTACATAATTTCCAAATTGAGTAAAAGTTATATAATCTGTTGAAGCTCCTGTTAAAGGTGTTCCACCAATAAAATTTGTTGTTGTTAATCTTACAGTATCTGTTGAAACATTGGTTAAATTTTCTCTACCAATAGTTGCTCTTGTTACTGTAACAACTGCATCCGTAACTGTTGCTGTAAAATCGGCATGAGCATGAATAGCAGTTTGTAAATTTGTTGCTGTAGTATTATTATTTGTTTGTACTTGAAATTCATTTGTAGATGGAGAACTAGACGTTGAAGTAAATACAATAGTTGAAGCATCATTTTTAGTTAAAGTAATAGTTTTTCCATCAGCTATATTTCCATAATCAGAAACTGTAATTGTACATGAAGCTTTAGCAGTAGATAATAATAATCCACTAGCACCTAACTCATTAAATGCTCCTCCAGTTAAAGTATAGAGAGTATCTTGTGTTGCTACGAAATTAAAAACGGTATTAGAATTATCTCTAAAAGAACCAGCTCCTCTTGAATCTTTTGGTAGAGCATTAGTAGAATAATTAACTAGAGAGGGAAATCTTTTATAAGAATTTAAAGCATAGTAAACATTGTTAGCTACATTAGCACCAGGATTATTATGTTCTGGTTGATCTGGTAGCCATTCGCCAAAGGGTACTTGCATTAATATTCCTAAACGTTGTTGTTTGTAGAAAATCTACTTATATCATTAAATGAACCTGCTACACTTACATCTGATCTTTGTTGTAAAGGTGCATTACCATAAGAATCTTCTTTGTCATTTCTATCAAGTCTTTCCAAAGCCGTTTGATACATTTTTTCCCATTGTCCAGCTTGATTAGGCTCAATACCACCTAAGAAATTAGAAGCATGATATAATGAACCATATAAATAAATAGCTGGGTGATTTGTTAAAATATAATTTGAAGTGTTTGTAACTGATAGTGGATCAAATTCTTTATAGTGATTTATAATTCCTGAATATGAAGATGATGGTACTGGAGCAAATCTTAAATTATCTCCTAAGATTGTATAAGTAGAAGGCATACCAGTTGATGATGTTCCTTTAATCTGATCCATTTGAGATGGAGTAATATAATTTAAAGCATACTTAACTCCACCTTGTAAAATATAAAAATCTCTTACTTGTAAAAATCCTGTTGGTAAAGTTACTAATTCAGAATCAACTGTAATTGAAGATTGAGTAATCATTTTTCTAACTCTTAATTTAGAATTAAAATCTTTTTCTGCTAAGACAATAAAGTCTTCCGCTATCTCTGTTGTTAGATCAGTTCTATTTAACCAATTTGCAAGTGATGTTTTTAAATCTGAGTAAGTTGCTAATGCCATTATATATTACCTTCTGCTGTTTTAAAGTATTGAAACTCATTACTATTCAATTTTGTTTTTAATATTTTATTCTGTACTTCTTGTGGTAAACCAAACCAATTATTACTACCATTATACTCTTTTGCCCAGACACTTAAAGCTAAAGTTGGAATACTAGCAACTCTTTTTAAATCTCTTGATTTAGAATAACCATCATTTAAATTTAGTAGTTTTTTATTATGATCTAAGTGAGGAGTTATATCAACTTCTTCCTTAGTAATAATTTTACCTTCCATGTCATCTTGCATGTAAGTAGTTTTTTGTAATCCATCTAATACTGTATCTTTTCTCATCTGCCTTGACCTTTATATCTATTCTGACTTTTTTGCCTACACTCAGATTTGTTCTGAGATTTCTTATGGCAACCTGGTCGTTTTTTATTCTGATCTCTTTTTACATAAAATGCAAAATTTTGTTTAGCCATTAGCCAGACATTTCAGTAATAGAAATTTCAGCAGTACCAATAAAAGCTACTTTTTCACCTGGTGAAACTTTAAAAATTTCAGGTTGGTCAGCAGGTATAAAGATAGTTGATGAATCAGCAGTTGCAACAGCAGTTGGGTTTGCACCGAATAAAATATAAACATCAGCAGTTGCTGCTATTCTTACATATTCAGTTTGTGTTCCAAAAGCACTAGATTGAGCAGATGTTCCATCACTTGTTTTACCTTGATGTGTTATAGGTCTTAGTCCGTAATTAAAACTCATTTTATTTCTCCATTAGTTAGTAAGGGGGAAGTACCGCTAGGTAAGATCCCCCAAATATTGTTATATCTTATTATCTTCTAATAACAAAAGTTATTTCCATTTTAGAAGCGTTTGTAGATCCACCATCTGTAATACATTCAAGTGCTGAACCTTCATTTACATTATTTAATGCTGTAGGTTCTACTTCATATTGTTTTCCAGCTGAAGCTGTTGCAATATGACTTATTGCACCAGAAGTACAAGCTACACCGTCTATTTCAAAAGTAACAGCTGCAGTTCCAGTAGTGGTTGCTTTGTTGTGAGCAAATATTTTAACTATTCTACCAGCGTCTGGTATAACTACAAAAGTAGATGATGCAGTTGATACGTCAGGTATTGCTGATGTTAAAAAGTAATCGTTTAATGTTCTCATTGTGTTTTCTCCATTTGTTGTTCCATCTATAACCTTATTAAGATTTCAACGTTTTGTTTAATTGACTGGGGTGCATTTTTTTAGGTTACACCCCAAGCAAATTTATTTATTATGAAGTAGTTAAATCTGTGATTAAACCACTTGCTTTTTCATTTCTTGACTCAAGAGTGTATTCAGCAACCATAAATCTCTGATCTGCATCAGCGTCTTGTGCAGGAGTTTGTAGTGAGAAGTCTCTTAAGAAAGAACAAGCCCAGTATTCCATATCTAAAATAAGTGCATCTTGACCTATTTTAGCAGAAGTAGCATTAGCACCTCTTATGAATCTATTAGGAGATACTTGCATAGTTCCAAAATCTGACTCATATACATCAATAGAAGTAATTAATCTTCTATCTTCTGCAGCGTCAAATCTAGTAGAACCACCAGTAAATCCAGATAGTTTTTGTTTGTTAAAAGCATTAACCATAATCATGTTAGGGTTTCCGCCTTCATTGTAACAAGATACTAGAACACCTTTTAATTGTGCTTCAGTAAATGCTCTTTGAGTACCATCTGTTCTGATTGCACCATTACCAGCACCTGATCCACCTGCACCAGCGTCAACATTAGTTTCAAACCAAGTTTGAGCTCCTCCAAGTTTTCTAGCTGTAGTAGCATTACCTGCTGCTTTAGCGATATTAGTTAAAAGAGCTACTTCCATATCTCTTTTTAACTCTTTAGCACTTTTTGCAACTTGGTAAGCTAACTCATTATTTCTTCCAGCAGAAGTTACAGAATCTTGCGTTCCTGAAACTTTAATTCCTTTAGTAGAAATTTGAGTGTAGTTAGTTTCTTTAACTGATGGTGTTAGAGTTGCATAACTTATACTAGCTCCTTCAATAGCAGCATTTGCAGCAACGTCAGCTAGTGCATCAGTTTGCCATTCATGTAGTGTGTTTGTTGCTTTTGTTTTCGCAATTCCAGACATAAAAGGAGTTTCAGTTGGACTGATCGAATATATAATATCCGATAGGTCTTCTCTGTTTCCTATAGCTTGGTATGTTTGATATGTAGCCATTTTATTTTCTCCGTTAGGTTATTGTTTATAGATAACGCATCAATAAATCGGTAGCATCTTTTGTGCTTCCTGATTTCTTCAACGTCTTAATCTGATTCAACCTAGTTTGGCTATTTATATCTTCTTTAGTAGTTTTAACGCCTGACCTAACAAATTTAGATGGTTTAACTTTTTTACTTACTAAATTAGTTTTAACTGCATTAGCTTTCATTCCATCCATAATCACATCAAAATATCTTGAATCATAAATCCTAGAAACATCCTCATTTGAGAATCCTTTAGAACTTAGGTAGTTCATAATATTTGACTTAACTGCATTACCCTTCATAGGATCAGCAAGTACAGGATGTTTTAAGTGAAGTTTTTTTTGTTCACTTTTTAACACTTCCTGAAATTGAGCATTTTGATGTTCTCTCAATCTTTGCTGTGCTTGTTGAATCGTTTGTTTTCTTTTAGTCATCTTACGATCAACTCTAGCAGCTTCAGTTGGATCTTCATCCCAAAGAGCATCAAGCTCCTTAGAATTCATATCATTGTTAATCTCAGCATTTAAAGTAACTACTAATGAATTTAAATCATCCATTTTAGTTGAATACTGATTCTTCAAACGATCTTCCTCAGATTTAAGCTCTCTTTTTTCGATTGCTATTTCTTCAGTTTTTCGTCTGTAGTCGGCATCCTTTTGATAACCTGCTTTTAATTCATCAAGGTCAACATCAATCTTTTCACCATTAACTGTAACCTGGTGTAGATCGGTTGCTTTTTCTTCAATTGCATTTTCATCTTCTGATGCTTGTTCTTCTTCATCAACTTCTTGAGTTTCATCAAGTTGAGCTTCTGGTTTTTGTTCAACCTCAGATTCTACTTCTGTAGTTTCTTCTGGTTCAACTGGTGCTGCTTCTTTTGTAGATTTGTTGATAACTCCATTAGAGTCCATCAAACCTTCAATAGTTTTAGCTGCACCTTGTACTGACTCTTTGTTCAGCAAGGGGTTTCCGTTAGACATATAGTCTTCTCCTAGTTAAGCTGTCTTTCGACTTGGCTTATTCTAACCTTAATGGTTAAAATTTTGTGTTATTCTGTTGTTGTCTGAAATCTTCTAACTGTTTCGAAGCTAGTTTTCCAGTCTCAACTATTGTATGTAAGTGTTGCTCAACTTTACCTACAACATTATAAGCGATCCAAAGTTTTTCTCTAGTATCACTTTCATCAGCACCTGTTTTTAAAAGTAGTGCTTCAGAATAAATTTTTTTAAGAGTTTCTATACTCTCTTGAAAAAGTTTACTCCCCAATATTTGTTTCGCTTCGTTCGATCGGCTCACTTCCACCGCTCTGTCCGTCTGGTCTTTCGTTTCCATTTAATCCTTTTACTTGTTGTTGAAACATATTAGTTGATTTTTGTGCTTGGTCAAGGATTTTACTTTGTTCTGAAAATACTATCTTTTCCATCTCTGCATCTGCTTTAATTTTTGCACTATCTAATTGAGTATTATATTTCAAAGACATTTCTTTCATTTTAGCTTCAAAATCTAACATTAATTTTTTATTATCTTGCTCTAACTCTTTATATTTAATTTCAATATCTGCCATTTTTCTTTTATTCTCAGCATCAATTCTAGTAAATTCAATTTTTTCAATTGGAGATGGTTCAGGTGGTTGTGGGGGTGGCATCATTTGTTTACCCACATCTGGATTAACAAAGTAAGTATCTACATTTTTAAGTCCAGCGTTTTCAACCATCTTCGTTAAAGTATTATATATATTTTTAAGACTCACCATTGGTAATTCTCTACCTCCTTGTAATTGGAAGGCTTGAATTTGTCTTTCTAAAATAGAATTTAACATTATAGTTTGTTGTTCTTTAGAACCAGTTCCTAATCCTACAACGATTGATATATTAAATCTATCTTTCCACTCAGTAGGTCTAACTGGAATGTATTGGTTACTCATCATAATAATTTTTTCTTTATCTTGATACTTAACCATTAGTTCAAATATTTTTTTAAATAATTCTTTAACACCTGTTTCTGCAAAGACTCTAGCAATCAATTCTGATCTCATTTGAGTTTGCGTCATCAAAGCATTTACACCAGTTGCAGTTTTAGCATTTAATGTATCAGGACTTAAACCTTGAGCTTCTTTTGAAACACCAGTTCTACCTTCTCTAACTGAATCTAAATAACTTAATAAAGGAAAAGCTTGTTGTGAAATTGGTTGAGCTTGTAGGGGTTGTAAAACTTGGTTAGGTGGTTGTTTAGTTCTAACGATTCCACCAGGTCTAGTCGTAAGTAGGTCATCCATATTAACCATACCATCCATGATTGCAACTCTGTTGTTATTTGTTAAATACATATTGTCTAACAACTGTCGCATCACAGTAGATTTCATTAATTGAACATCTTCAACTAATTCTGAAATTGATCTGCCATAAAATCTGTGTGGCATAGGAATAGGAGTTACTGTAACAAAAGGTGCATTATCACAAGGTGTATTAGATAGGATATTAGAACCTTGATCTCCAGCTGCTACAACTTTTCTTAACTCTGCAATACCATCACCATCATAATCATATTTTACATAACACTCATAAACTAAAACTTTTTCTGTTGAACTATCTGTTGAAGTGCTAGTTGGATAATCGTCTATATCTCTCATCCTTACAACTTGCTCAGTATTGAAAACATCTAAACTTGATTTTGGTAATTCATCAACTTCATCTTGTGGATAACCCATCGAAACTAAATCTGATCTTGTCATTAAAACTTTATGAGCTACAAAATTTGCATCATCAATCGTCTTAGCATTTCTTTCAATTAAAAATTCTTCTGGCGGAACACTTTCAATTTTTACTTTACCTGTTTTTTTAATTCTTTTAATTTTACAATTATATAAATCAAAATTAGGTTCTTGAACTTGGCTTGTGTCCATACCTTGTAATTTATATTGTTCTAAAGTTGCTTCAAATTGTTCTCTAGCATCTTCATCTTCAAAAACTTCTTCTTCAACAAATTCTATTTCGTCTTTAGTATTTTCTAAATCTTCTTTTTCTTGAGGTGATAAATTTTCGTAAGTTTCGTATTCAACTTTTTCAGAGTCGTCCCAATAAATTTTTAGGAAACCATTTTTTTCTATTAGAGCATCTTTAAAAAAATTATATAATAATTGGAAACCATTATTTTCTTTGTAGAATACATGATTTAAATAAGCTGTCGCTTGGTCTGCCATAGGAACATCTTCACCAGTCATAGGTTCGCAACGAACAACATTATCGGAAGCTGTGAATACTCTTAATAGATTTGGTAATAGACTTTCAATCGTATCAGATACATCTGTACTTACTACTTGTGAACGACCATCTATCTCTGTTCCAAGTTTATCACCTAAATAATATTCTAAAGATTTCTTTCTTTGCTCTGAAAGCTGTCCACCTAAATAACCTAATCCATTTGTGATCTGGTTGCTTATTAAACTTTTTAATTCTATATCTGATTTTTCTTTTTGATCTTTATTTTTTTTTGCCATATTAAACTATATAATTTGTATTAATTCTTATCGGCTTTTTCCAATCCGATCTTTCTATAGGTTCTGTAACAGCACCATATCTTATCGAATCACAAAAGTGAGATGCCCAATTGTGTAGAGGTTTATTTCTAAAGCAATTATTTTTTTCATCCCAACGTTTACAATATGACTTTAACGCTTCTACAAGCTTATTGCAATTGTTTTTATGAAAGTAGCATTTAGGCAACATTCTTCTAACTTGTTCAATACCGTCTTCTACACTAAGTTTGGGTGCTATGTCAAATTCTAGTCCTAATTCTTTTGCTGTTTCCCATCTTGATTTATTAGTGCCAATCTCCCTAACTCTAATATCATGGGGTGCAATATGTTTTGAATATTTGTAAGGTTTACTATCTATGATATTAATGTAGTGTTCTAAACCCTCTCCTGAGTTCTCATAACAATCAATAATTCTAATTTCGCCACTAGGTCTTCGTTGTGCAAAAGTTATTACGGTACTGTCATTCATTCCTAAGTCCCACCAGGTTTCAACTTCCAAATCATCCTCTATATCAAAATTAGTAATATTGCCTTTCTTCTCTAATTCTTCAATCGTAGATCCAAAGTAAGAACCACTTATTCCAGCTTGGAAAGAACACTCAAATTCCTGAGCATAACTTTCTGGAGACATAGTTTGTTTCGCAGCGTCTAGTTCGTCTTGAGCTATAATCTTAGTCTCTGAAGCTTTGAAAACAGCTGTGAACCAGTCTTTGTTTGATTTTGCTTTCTCATGTAATTCATAGAACCAATTTCTTCCCATTGGAGTACCAATAAATATTGCAAAACCTTTTCTGTCGGAGAGGCATGGTCTTAAAACAGTATCAAAAAGGTCTGGCGAAAGATTCTGAGTTTCATCACAAACTATACCATCAAAGTATTGACCTCTTATGGCAGCACTATTCTCACCACCTAATATCTGTATTCTGGAATTGTTAATTGGAAAGTCAACTCTTAATTCTGACTCATTAAACTTAACTCCTGGAATTGTGGCAGAAAATTGTTTCATATAGTCCCAAGCTGTACTTTTGCCTTGCAGACGGAATGGAGAGATGAAAGCGTATCTAGGATAGGGTTTACTGGACGTTAGAGCCGCTCTGATTAGGTGGTTGATAGCAAACACAGTCTTACCCCCCCTTCGATGAACGATGACTACGTTAAAACGGTTTGTGTCGCATTTTTCATGCAAAAAATTTTGGATTTCTCTTGGTGCGTATGGAATTACTATTTGTTTCATATTTTAAAAAGCACCCCCCCCTAATGTAAAGTTTTGTTTTGATTTAAAAAATCTTCTTCCAGGACAAACTGTTCTTTAATAAACAATGAAAAGTCTTCAGCATCAGCTTTATCCCTGAACCCTTCAAAGTGAGTAATAACTATTGGTTTTTTTGTAGTCTTATTTTTGACTATAAAGATTGTTGTTTTTAAGAATTTATCATCCATGTGTTTGTACCATACATCAACATTATTCTAAGAGGTAGTTCAAAAAATGGGTATAGGCACTTATAAACCCCCCCTATTTACCAATTAAGGTTCAAATACAACCTATACTTTTATAGTGATAATTTAAGACTATCGTTACCTATTTACCGATAATTAATAGTTATCGGAATGTTCTCTTAATGTTCCTGTATTCCTTTCATATTACTTATATATTTTATATATATATTATATACGTATAAGATATATCTATTTTTTATGTGTAATTTATATAACATTCTTATATACTTCAATACTTCTAGTCCATAATACTGTGACATATTTATCACACTTAACTGTATTTGTGACATATTTACCACTATGGTTTAGACCATGAGATGGTTAATGGTTGATTCTTATCAGAGTTAATGCTTAAAACCTCTGCAGATTTACCATATCTCTTAGCATTTAGCTTACTTGCAGACCATTGAGAACTAGCAACGATTATTTTATATAGGTTTACTAAGTTCTGAGCTGCCTTTGGATCTAATTCACCAGACTCTATTTTAATTTCTAGTTCTTTTCTTTTGTCTTCCAGCTCTGAAAGTCTTAGATCAACTGCCAATTCTTTTGCTTTGATATATCTATCCATTAAAACATTATCTTTAATTAAATAGTTTCTAAAAGATTGCCAGGTAAAATCTACATCATCTCTTGAGAATACTTCTCTAATTGTTAAACCATCTGCAATAAGATTTAAAAGCTTATCAAATAGTTTTTCTGTTAATTTCTTTTTTCTTCCTGCCATGTCAATTTCTTTACTTTAGTAAAGCCATAATAATATTTATAGGGTTACCGGCAGAGATAGAAAGGAAAGGGAAAACTCCACCGGCAACAGTTATATAACTAATAGACCAAAGCTTAAGGGAGCTAGTAGCCTAGAATTTACTTAACACATTATATGGTATATTACAAATCAAAAGGTTTCTTTTTAGGCTTAAAACTTCTCTTATTTAGTGTAATGGGATTATGCTTTAATTTACCTTTAAAAAGTAAATCATCAATTATAGTTTGGCAAGTGTAAGATCCAAATAATCCATCATTAATAATTAGGTACATTTGCTCAAATGAAAGCATTCCATTTTCAAAGTCTGATTGAATGTATTTATTAATTTCAATCTTCTCTGCCAGGCTATAGCTATTATTATAACTCTTTTGTAATGGTTTATTATTATAAAGAT
>Ga0222652_1000365_pt1 | contig 20381 bp, 20 predicted proteins | sample AntAcemetagen371_FD_179803 | JGI IMG/M metagenome (GOLD analysis project Ga0222652, IMG submission 179803) | Saline water microbial communities from Ace Lake, Antarctica - #371 | ecosystem: Environmental > Aquatic > Non-marine Saline and Alkaline > Saline | place: Antarctica: Ace Lake... | reverse complement strand
AAGGGTATTATTTAGGCGGAAGTACTGATGGTATGGCGGACCAAATCCCCGCTACAATAGACAACGCACAACCCGCTGCCCTTAGTGATGGGGAGTTTGTCATACCTGCTGATGTAGTCAGCCACTTGGGTAACGGTAATTCCGACTCGGGTGCCAAGCAGTTATACGGCATGATGGACAACATACGCAAAGCCCGTACGGGCACCGAAGAACAGGGGCGACAGATTAACCCCCAAAAATTCTTAGTGTAAGGAAAGAATCATGACAGCAGCAACAGGCGATCCAGTAGGACAACCAGCAAGTACCACAGAGTCTCTATCCGGTTGGGCAGCGCCCTACGTAACGGGTATGCTAGGCAAAGGCGAAGCACTTGCAAACGAGCCTTATCAAGCATACAGCGGGCCTTTAAGTGCGGGTCAGTCGGGACTTCAAACTCAAGCGTTCCAAGGGCTTGCCGGTCTTACGGTGCCTACTGCGCAGATGGGCGGGTTTAGCCCCACGAGTTTTACCTCGGGCAGTACCGCTCAGGACTACATGTCTCCCTTTATGAACGCAGCTTTAGAGCCGCAAATGGCCGAAGCTCAGAGGCAAGCAGAAATACAGCGCGTGCAAAACGCCTCTAGGCTAGGTAAAGCCGGTGCTTTTGGTGGGTCACGTCAGGCTATTATGGAGTCGGAAGGACAGCGCAACCTGCTTAGAAACCTAGCTGACATCTACGGTACAGGCATGCAGTCGGCGTACACTCAAGGTATGGGGCAGTTTAATACCGAGCAAGATCGCGCACAGCAGGCACAGGACATGACTAACCGCTACGGCTTAAGCGCTCTCGCTGCGCAGCAGGGTGCAGGCGGTATGCAAAGAGACATCGAGCAGCAAGGTATTGCAGCGGACTACGCGCAGTTTAGAGAAGAACGTGACGACCCGTACAAGAAGCTACAGTACCAGCAGTCTTTGCTACAAGGCTTGCCAATTAGCGCAACCGAAAGAAGTTACATTGAACCAAGCGAGCTTTCACAGCTGCTGGGATACGTAGGCCAAGTCGGAGAAGTTGCTGGTGCGTTAGGTTCAGCATGTCCTGCGGGTCAATCTAAAAATGTATTTGGCGTTTGCACAAGCAATTCGTGCCCATCAGGCAAAACTAAAAATATATTTGGTTTTTGCACTTAAGCGTAAAAAATTAAGAGATTATAGTTATGGCATACACAGGCGGAATACCCTCTCAGCTTAGGCAAGCTGACGAAGCGAGCAAGCTAAGCATAGAAGAGCTTATGAGGTTGCAAACCTTGGACCCCTCGTTTGTCTACACTATTGCTCTACAAGAAAGACAGAAGCAAGAAGCTGCGGTAGCTAACCAAGCTGCTTTAGATACGCAAGTCAATTCTAATACTATACAAGGGCAGCTTGAACAAGACCTTATGTCGCGCCGTGCGCCGGGGGTTCAGCTAGCAGCAAACCGCAGTATGCCTCAACCTCAAGGTATGTCTCAACAACGCCAGCCACAGCCACAACGTCAGCCACAGCCACAAACTATGGGCGTTGCTTCCATACCCGCTAACAACATGCAGGCTATAGGGCGTGCACAAGGCGGGATTATCGGTTACGCAGCGGGGGGCGATGTTAGCGATGAAGAGACACAAGTAGACCCGATGCAGGCTCAGCTTGAAGCGTTTATGAAACTGCAAGCGCAATACGAAGCTTTGAGTGCGTCTGGTGCGCCCCAAGAAACTTTAGATCGTATTCAAGCAGATATAGATAGCTACAGTAACGTCAACCAAGGCGGCTATAACATATTCAGAGAAGCTGATAAAGCCCGTGCGATATATAACCCTAGCCAAGGCATGGCTATGGGGGGCGTTGTTGGGTACGAAAAAGGCGGTTCCGTAGATATGGATGCGCTTCTAGATGCACTTATGATTGCAGAAAGCGGGGGTGATCCGAAAGCGGTAAGCAGAGCAGGAGCCGAAGGTGCCTACCAAATAATGCCTTCTACTGCAGCTGATCCGGGTTTTGGTGTGTCTCCTATGGAAGGTGATAGGTTTGACCCTGAAGCAAGCCGTGCTTTTGCTCGTCAATACTTACAAGCCATGTTAGACCGCTATGATGGCGATGTTGAGGCTGCTCTAATTGCATACAACGCGGGCGCAGGCAACGCTGATAAATTTATGGCAGCTAACAGGGATTACGATGTGCTCCCGCAAACCATGCAAACTCAGCCTTATGTAAGCAAAATTATGGGGCAGGTTGAGCGAGAAGATCGCAGAAGAGATTTTCAAATGGGCGGGGGCAGAACCCTCTCTACAACTGCGCCTGAAAGCTTTACAGAGCGCCAGCGACGCGAGACTAAAGAGCGTGCAGATCGGGCACTAGCTTCTCGGTTTGCTACCGTACCAGAAGAAACTAAGTCTGAGCTTTACGAACCAAACATCCCTGACGCACTAGCAGTTGCTAAAGCTCAAACAGACCTCATGGGTGGCCCTACTATGAACATGGGCGAGCGTGATCCCCGTTTTTCTGACCCTGCTAATTACCTCCGAGATATGGGTGCAAGACAAACGGCAGATAATAAAGAGGGCTTTGCCCAAGCATTTCCGGGTGCAAAAGAAGCGGTGGCTAGAGCCGCGCAAGAAAAAGAAGACGGCGGGATTGGATACTTACGGCGTCTAGCTAGAATGCAAGCGCAAGCCAAACAGCGTGCGGAAGAAGAAGAAAAGGGTGGACTAAGTTACATTAAAGCTTTAGCCGATGCAGAAGCTGCACAAAAAGCAAACTCGCTGCGCTACCTACAGCAAGCGGGTAAGTTCCAAGAAATGCAAGGTGACACAGAAGACATGCTCAATGAGTTGGACCCCGCCGCACAAGGCGTCAAAGGGTTTGCAGGGCCGGACGGGTCTTTTGTAGAAGGGTACCTTAGCAATTTGCTCATGCCGGAGCGCGAGTCTTTAGAAGGAGTAGATTTAACAGAAGGAGAGATAATGGACGTAGGGATGTCTCCCAGCGAGATTATAGAGCCTTTTAAAGACGACCCAGTAGGGGCGACTGCAAACCTTATCCTAGCAGCGTACGGTACAAGTAAAATTTTAACGGGCGCGCCAAAAGTACTTGGCCCAATAGCTGCAAAATATGGCGCACCAGCACTGCAAAGAGCAACAGCGTTAGCCCAGAAACTGGTAACTACCCCCAAAATGTCTGGGGCGGGCAGTGCAGTGCGAGGACCAAAAGGTAAGATGCTGTCTACCGAAAAAGCAAAAGAAGCGGGCCTTCCTTTAAATCGACAATTTAGCCCCGCAAGAACGGCGGTTACTGGCGCACTGGGGGCTAAGGCAATAGACGCTTATATGGGCGGGGAAGGCGAGACAGAACTTCCACAAGACGCGGGTATTGCTGCCAGTGCTAAACAAAAGCTAGGCTCCATGGTAAACAGACCAAGTGCGGTGTTGCAAGATAACATGGACGAACGCAAAGCGCCCAAAGCGGGCCTTGCCGGATTATTAGAGCAAGCTAAACCTTACGTTTCTACAGCAGCCAGTATTGCGCAAATATTAGGACGCGGAGCGGGTGCATCAAAAGGTTTTGAGGGTGCTAAAATTGTAGAAGAGTCTGCTAAAATACGGGCTGCGGAACAAGCTCGCCAAGATAGACAAAACGCGCTCGAAGCACAGCTAGACTTGAGGCGTGCGCAAATCGACGCTACCGCCGCAGCGGGGCAAACAAGAGCAGAGGCTACGTTAAACGCAAGTATTATGAGAGAACTAGCCGACTACGTGGATACCGATGAATATAGGGCAGTAGTAGCCAGAAAGGTAGAGGCTGGTACAACAGAGGCAGTGGCTAAGCAAGAAGCACTTACGGAATATAGAGCAGATTTACTGCGCGGCATGGGTAGTATGGAAGGCATGGGTTTAGAACAACCGCAAGGACTACCTGCAGGTGTAACAGTCAAAAGAGTAAACTAAATGGCTACTTTTGAAATACAAATGCCCGACGGCGGTATTTACCAAGTAGAAGCACCGGAAGGAACTACCGATACTCAAGCATACCAATATGCTCTTAGCCAAGTGCCCCCGCCCAAAAAAGAAGTCGGGCTAGGTGAAGCATTTGGTATTGGCTTAGAGCGGGGCGTCGGGCGGTTTGGCTCCACAATTACAGACATAATCCCTGCATTGGCGGGGAGTGCTGTAGGTGCTGACGAGTATGCTCAACGTCAACTTGAAGAGGCTGCGGCTAAAGAAGCGGCCCTACCTGCGGCTGTGTTCGACAGTTATAAAGACGTGGGTGGTGTGGGCGACGCTGCTAAATTCGTGCTTGAGACTGTAGGTGAGCAAGTACCTAACCTCGGCTTGGCTCTTGGTACCGCTCTCACCGGCGGCGCAGCCGCACCCGCGTTGCTAGGTGGACGGGCATTAGCTACTAAAGCTGCTACTGAAGCGGCTAAGAAAGAAGCTCTCAAGTTAGTCGCTAAGCAATCGGCAGCTGGACAATTTGCAGGCGCTGCCTTTGGTTCGTACGCCCTTAACGCCCCTGAAGTGTTTCAGAATATCTATCAAGAAACTGGGGAAACTGCTCCCGGCACTGCTTTATTATTTGGCGCTGCCGCTGCGTCCTTAGACTCTATCCTTCCTGTTGCTATAGCTAGAAATATCTCTGCTCCTGTTAAAGCAGAATTAACGAAAAAACTGTTGTTAAAATCAGGCATGAACCCAAGTGTCCTACGTTCGGGCGCGGTGGGCTTAGGAAAAGGTTTTGGGCTAGAAGGCGTTACTGAGGGTGCTCAAGAAGCTATTAGTATTGCTGCCGAGCGACTCATAGACGACAACCCCGATGTGTTTGGCAGTAAAGAGTTTGACCGCATTATGGAGAGTGCTGTTCGCGGTGCCGTAGCAGGCGGAGCATTTGGCGGTACAGGTGGGGGTATACAAGGCGCACGCGAAAAGTCTGCCAAAAAACGCGAGCAAGAAGCTTTTGAGTTAGCTGAAAAAGAACTGGCGGAAGAAAAAGTTAAAGCTGAAGCCGAAGCCAAGTTAGTAGCGAACGTAGAAGAAGCGCAAGCGCAACCAGAACAGGGTGATTTGTTTGGTGCCCCTATAGCTACAACGCTGGTACCGCCCGCTCGTCCTGAAGGTGAACCAGAAGTTACCCCTAGCGTAGCTCGGTTTATGGCGGGGCGTCCTGAGCCTAAGACTCTGGTTGCTGATTTTACCGATGCAGAAGTAAGAGACGAAGCAAAACTCCGGGCGCGCACTAATAAAACTGAAGAATCGCAAGAATTTGCTAACGTCTGGAAAGAGAAAAAAGAAGCTTTAGCAGCTAGAAAAGCGGCAATCGGTGCCCAGATAGAAACCCAAGCTGAAATGTTTACCGCTAAAGGTAATTTAACTCGCCCTGTAGCTAGTCAAAACACAGAGATTGACGCTATTATCAAGCGAGAAACCAACAAGCAAAAAGCTGACTTAACTAAACTAAGAAAAGCACAAGCTGCTGCGGAGAAAGCACGGGTAGCTGCCGCCAATAAAGAAGCTAACGCAATCAAAACGGCTAAGAACAAAGCCGTACTAAAGCAAGATCAAACTGCATTTTCGTTCGAGCCTAGCCCAGAGGAGACAGCTAACTTAGCAGCGGAGCGTGAAGCAGCCGTTATAAGTGAGGCGGGAGACGCTTTAAACTTACCACGCCCTACTGCGGATGTTATAGCGGCAGAAGTAGCAGCCGAAGCAGACATAATACGCAGTCGTGCCCCAGCGGAAGAAGCAAGGCAAGGTGACTTACTAACAGGACAACTGCCCGGTGAGCAAACCCGTGCACCTTTAGTGGGTAAAGCTTTAAATAAATTTCTGAACGACCAAGGTTTACCTGCTAACGCTGCTACCAAGAAAGCTTTTGCCGGGAGAGACTTGGCTGTGCCTGAGCAACGTGCGCAAGTAGTAACTGATTTACGTGCCGTAGCCGAGCGCATTAGCTCCGTCGACAATATAAATGCTATTGCTAGTCTCATACAAAAGCTTGAGCCTACCCCCGCTGCACCTGTTGCGAAAACTGCCGCACCTGTTGCGAAAACTGCCGCACCTGTTGCGAAAACTGCCGCGCCTGTAGAAGATGTAGTAGCGCCTGCCGGTAAAGCTGCTGTAGCAACAGAGCTAGAAGAAGCCTCGGCCTTAGCAGCGCGTATAGACACAGAAACTACGGATTTTATTGCCCGAGAGATATACGACGCAAAGTTAGCTGCGGGGCGCATAGTCAACGGCAGGGCGCTGTCTGGGCTTTCCGTGCGAGAACAGCAAGAAGCTATAGCTAAAAATGTATTTCCTGAAGACATAAAAGCAGTTAAACAAGCCGACGGCGCGTCACTGGGGCTTTCTAGATTGTTGAGTGCCTACAGAGGTTATGTAACCGGCGATAACACTCAGTCAGCTAATCCCGAAGCTGCACAGTTGCTAGTAGAGCCTATAGAAAAAATTATAGGGAAAGAAGAAGCTGACGCATTACTGCCTAACATATCATCTGCTACCGTAGAAGCATTTGCTAACATGCTGTCCACGATAAACAGTCGAGCACGTACTTCTGTAGAAACAATGATACGAAACGAAATACTTCCTAAGTACGGACGCCAGAACGCGCCTGTCTACAAGGGCGCTGCCTTTAGCCCAGAAGTAAGTCAGCTTGCAACGCGCGGACGGCTCGCACCTTTGCTTAACAAACTAATACCTTCGCAGCCCATAGAAATACAGCGCATACTACGCAAGATAGGCACGCAAAATCTCAAGACTAAAATAGTTGTTGGTGTTACTCCAGAAGGTACAAGCGGTTTTTATGATCCGGCCACTGATGTAATTACGCTAAGCGCAACGCAAGGGATGAACGAGCACACCGCCTTGCATGAAACGAGTCATGCTTCGTTGGCCCAAGCTTTAAACAACCCAGACTTACAAATTACTAAAGACTTTTTTAAATTCTTCTCGGACATAAAATCCCAGATGGGTGACGCTTACGGCGGGCAGGACTTACAAGAGTTCGCTGCTGAACTAGTTGGTAACCCTGAGTTCCAAGCTCTGTTGAAGCAGATTAAAGCGCCCGAAAGTAAGACCCTATGGCAAACCATAATGGACTCGATAGCTAACTTCTTTGGGTTCCGCAAAGGTCAGAGTGCTTATACCAAGGGCTTAGACTTCATAGACAAAGTGCTTGACGTATCTCAAGGTGTCGAGCCTACGCTCGCCAATGAGCTGTTCCTTGGCACTCCAAAGATGGGTACGGAAGCTGTTAATAAAATACTTACCGGCGGCCCAGCGTTTGCGGGTAAAAAACTAGATAACGTGCGTAACGGCATTTCTAAATTATACAACCAAAAAGGCGGGGGTACGTTAGTTAGTAAGGCGTTAAGTGCTTTCCGCTTACAAGACCTAATAAAAATGACCGCTGATAAGTTTCCGGCGCTCAGTAAGCTAATAAGCAACCTGCAAACTTTAATTATGCAACGCCAAGGTGCGTTGGATGCGCGCAAGGAAGAGATAAAGAAAACGTTTAGAAAGCTTGAGAAAACGCAAAAAGCGTACCCCGAGCAAATGCTTACGCTAAACGAAGTGGCGCAAGAAGCTAAACGCCAAGGCTTTGACTTAATAAATATTGACAAAGGGTTCGACGCTAGCAAGCTAACAAAGCAACGCAAAGCAGAATACGCAGCTTTAAGTGCGCGTCTTAAAAACTTGCCCGCCGATGTACAAGACGCTTACTCTGTAATGCGCAAATCGCTTAAAGAAGAATGGGAACAGTACAGAGCCTTGGTGCTTAGCCGCGCAGAAACTAAAGCGCAAGCAGATACGTTAGCAGCTTTGTTTGAAAAAAGTGCTCCGCTTATTGGCTATATAACGTCTAAAAGGTTTGGGGACTATCACTTAGCATACAACGAACCAAACGGGGAACGCGTGTACACAGCTTTTGAGTCCCCCAGACAACGTGAGCAATATGAAGAGGCGAACAAGGATGTCATAGCAAGCGAGGTTGTACGCGAGGATAAACTAGAATCTATTAAATACAATGCTTCTGAGCATCCCTCAGACGGTATGGTGCGGAAGATGATGGAGGCTGTTCCTCCCGAATATAGAGACGAGATATACCAAGCACACTTATCGTTCTTCCCTAAAGAATCTATACTGCAAAGTACTTTGCGTTATGAAGGCACAAAAGGTGAATCTAAGTCGTTGATACGCGGTTGGGTTGACACCATGACTCGCACGTCTGCAAAAATAAACTCAATAACATACTCGCCGCAAATAGAATTAGCTTTGGGGGAAATAAGTAAAAGCCAACCCGGAGGGTTTGGTAGCGCGGTAAGTGACGCTATAACAGCGCGCCAAGATTTTATACGCAACCCTACTTTCCCCAAACTGACAGGCTTTTTTGCAACCGGTGCGTACAGTTTATTCTTACTGGGCAACGCGTCGTCTGCGCTTATTAACACCAGTGCTATTTTGCTGCTTACCTACCCAATGTTGGTGGCACGTTACGGCTTTAACGACGCTAACACTGTATTGCTTAGTGCTATGCAAGAAGCTCTACCTTCGTTTCTACCTAAAAATAAGCAGCAAGATGGCCTTATAGAGTACAAGTGGCAGGCAAACCCTAAGTACAAAGCCCTGCTAGACGCGCTAAACGAAAGGGGACAACTACAACACACGTTGAGCCGCGAAATACTAGAAGGCGCACGGAAGGACACGGTAGACTATAATGGCGCGCTTGCTAAGACTATGAACTTGCTTAGTATGCCGTTCTCGGGTGCAGAAAAATACAGTCGTGCTACTTCAGCACTGGCAACATTTAACCTCGCAAAGAAAAAAGGCAAGTCAGACGCAGAGGCAGCGGCGGAAGCGGTTAACCTCGTTATAGACGTGCATACAACAGGTATGGCAGCGGAAGGACCAAGCTTAATGCAACACCCTGTTGGGCGTGTCATGTTTACGTTTAAGAGTTTTATCTGGAACAGCGCCAGTGTTACTGGTATGACCTTCTACGATTCTGTAGCTAAAGAAGATAAAGCTACAAGAACTATGGCGAGAAACCAACTGCTCGGTATATACGCTACAAGCGCTGCTATGGGTGGTATAAACGGCCTGCCTTTCTTCGGTGCCGCCGCTACCCTTGCAAACATATTGGAGGGTATGAATCCGTTTGACGATGATGACGAACCTTTTAATGCCAAGGAGGCGGTGCGTACCGCTACCAATGATTTAGTATATAAAGGCCCGCTTAACTATTTAACTAACATAGAGTTTTCTAACCGCCTTGGTTTGGCAAACGGGTTGCTTTTCCGCGAAGACCCTTACAGCATAGAAAAAAACGGCTACGTGCTTACCGCTATGTTGCAAGCAACGGGACCTGTCGGCAGTTATCTTTTAGGTGTTGGAAATGCTGCGGACGAGCTAAGCGAGGGGGAATACCTCCGCGCTCTGGAAGGCGCATCGCCCAGTGCACTGCGAAACATATTTAAAACTATACGATACTACAAAGAAGGCGTTAGGACACGAAGCGGAGCCGAGCTAGATACCGACTTAGCTGGGTGGACTCTGTTTATGCAAGTGCTTGGGTTTAGCCCCGCTGACGTATCTAACCTCTACGAAAACCGCGCTCTTTTTCTAAACTTCCAAGCCAAGCAGCGGAAGAGATTGGGCGCTATAAAGAAACAGTATCATATTGGCAGAGAAAACGGCGACGTAGAGCTTGTGCGAGAAGCCAGAGAAAGACTTAGCGCCCTCAGAAAAGAGTTTCCGGGTATAGCAGACAGTAAGACATTGGATCGGTCTTACAAATCAAAGAAAGCTTATGAAAAAGACTTGGTGCTAGGGTTACGAATTGATCGAGGACTGCGTGACGTGGCAGACGAAAAATTCTTAGACGAGTTTATAACTTAGACTCGCCATACCCGGATGCCCTGCACCCCGTCTTCAAGTACTACTTTAATAACCACTTTGAATTTTAAACGTTTGGTTTCTTTAAGCAGTTCTTGACGAGCGGTGGGGGGATGCAGGCAGGGTATAAAGAACGACCACCCCGCCTTGAACGTCTTCCAGTTAATCTGGTAGCTCACTCTCTCCACTAACATCGTCTGCTTCCTTAGCTATAGCATTAGTGCCAATAAAGTCTGGGTGTGAAGAATCAAACCATACGCAGCGGGTAGGACTTGTAGTCATAGCCATGCCTTTACCCATATTCTTGTTATGCGTTTTAATTACACAGCCTCTGTCTGTTAGGTCTTTAATAGTAGAGTCCATGTTAACCTGTCTGTCCCCCAAAAACTTTCTAAGTCTCCCCGACGCTATGTACACGATTTGCGTGTCTGGCTCGTCTCGTATATAAAGTGCCCCGCGCGGTTCTACATATGGACGCTTTGGCTTACCCGAACGAGCGTCTGCCGCTGCGTCAATAGACAGTATGTTCTGCGCGTGTTCGTTGATGAACTCCCCAATGAGTGCAAAGTTGTCGCTGACTGGAGCTATAGTAGTCTCCCGTAGTGTCTTAATCTCTGGTCCCACTGTTTGGAATATGCGCCGCATTTCAAAGTCTATGATGTTCGCTTCTACTGCTAGGATACCCCCCGCTAGATTAGCTGCCATAGCAGCAGACCAATTTCTTTCGCGTTGGGTTAGCCGCAACTCTTTGTCTATCTTCGCTTGTAAGTTAAGTATAGTATTTTTTGCGTGCTCGGGGTCAGACATAATGTACTGCACAAAAGGTATCACCGCGTGCCCAAAGTTTTGGCTAAGTTGATGGTCAAACATAGCCTTACCTTCGGCGGTAGAAATTATGTTTACGTCTTGGTATCCAATAGAAAACTCCAGTATGCGCATAAGCTCACCGTCGGGAGAGTTTTTAGAGTTCATTAACTTCTGGTAAAAAGAAGCGTTCGACGACGAAAGGGTAATATTACGCCACGTAATCTCGTTCTTGCGGTTGGCGTTCATGTGGAAGTGGGCTTTTTCTTTGCCCCGCCCCTGAGACGCAGCATAAGCAAACTTACCTATGTCCTTGTCCTCTATGTTAGTCATCTCGTCTATTGTGTTAACTAAATTGTTAAGCGTGCCCAATTTGTTTATACGGCCTGTTGCCGTATCGTCAGGAGTGCCTAGCAGCAGCTCGGGGTCACCGGCTATGCTGTTTGCCATACGTAGAATAGTGGTCTTGCCAGTACCGGCTTTAGGATGCACCAAGTTAATGATAGCGCCCTTCTGCCCCGTGAAGTTAAGCAGTATTGAACCAAACCCACTGAGTGCCGCAAACGCGTGCATCTCTAAACCCGGGCGGTTGTACATGTTAAATACTTCCTTCCACTTATCATAAGAGCCGCGAGGTTGTAAGTAGTCGCTGTATGTTGCTGTTACAGAAGAAGGAGGAGAATGATACACGCCATCTACGCGCACTTCGCTTTCCCCCACAATAAAAGCAGTGTGATTGTCTGCCCATCCAAATTGAACCCGCATTTTATCTGCCCCTTTTTCAGTGCTTAATGATTTAATAGAGTCAATTACGTACTTGTGCAAGTAAGGAGTAGTTTTCCTATCTGACAATATACCGTTGTGCGCTAACACTTTAGTTAGCTCTCTTGAATCTAGCTGTTCGTTTTTAATCGTAAACTTACGCTGCCCATCTTTGGGCAGATGTACTACAGCAATAGCAACGTCGCCGTCAGTCGGATCAGTCATACGTTGCTCAATATAGAAGTCATACTCGTAAACAAACTGAGCGCCTTCTCCGTCTTCGTTCAGTACATAAATACCCCCGTTTTCTCCCCAAGCGTACGGAGAACGGTACTTAATTCCTGCTGTGCTAGCTTTCGCTTTCTTTATAGTCTGGCCCAAGGCAAGTGGGTTTGTTATTTTCCCTTTGTGGGGGCAGCCCTTACAACCTTCTGGGTTGTTTAACTCAAATTCACTGCATGCGTGTGGGCCTTTTATGCCCTTCATTTTTCTTTCTGTAGCTTCGGCGCTGTAATCTGGATGCCCTTGCGAAATTATATTCGCTGCCTTCGTGCTATCTTGGCAATGCTTAGCAATCGACAACGCGTTAAACCAAAGCGGTTCGGCTAGCGTTTCTCTGTTACGTATGCACGACTGCAACTGTTGGCAACCGTCCTTACGGGTAACAATGGTTTTAAAAATACTTGTGTAGTTTTGGTTAAACAGTTCTTGCAACGGGTCTTTAGCAAGTGGTTTTTGCTCTATTTCTTCTGCGGCAAGGTCTACTCCAAGTATCTCCCGTAGTTCGTCAGGATCAATTCGGTTAGCAGACTTACGCAATACACTTACTGGAGCAGGAGGATCATACTTTTGGTTGAAAGTCCCCGGCAGGCGTAAGACACGCGAGGCATCGAAGACTCTTTGGTCGGCATAAAACTCTTGTGTAACACAGACTTGCTTCAAACGTTTGCAGATTGGTAACCACCGCGCTCTTGGCACTTCTTTAGTTAGCGCCCAGTATGCGTGGAGTCCGCCCCCAGAATCTATTATAGCAGGGGCCGGCAAACCTACCGTGTCACAAAACTTCTTGAGGGCTATCTGCGCGTCTCGTTTAGTTTTGTACCCTTGAGGTAAGCCGGTTGATGGTTCTATGCTGCTAGCTTTCCCCTCCCCACAGTCTAGGTCTACCCATAAAGACTGCAAAGATTCTACGTTTGTTGCTTCTCTGCTTCCGGCCTTACTTAATTTACCGAGCATAAAGTAAACGTCTTTGCCTTCCGCTATAAACTGGTTAGCTAAAACGTTTACTTGCTCCTTATCGTCAGTAAATTTAGAAAAAAAGCCTGAGCCTGCGCCAACCACACAATAGTAGCCGCCCGTAGGGACAACGTAATCTATGAGGTCGAAATCAGTCATTTTTTGTACTCTATTATCAGTGCCTTGATGAGTTCTTTTAATTCTTCATTAGGCTTATGGACACCGGCAAACCAGTTATAAACAGTCTGCCGACTAACCCCAAGCGAAGTTGCAATAACGGTAACGGGCACTTCTTTCGAAATGCACACGCGCCCTAGTTTTACACCTAGCATGGAGCCGTCGGCTTGCTTGTTCCTAATGCTGAGCCGCTTTGTGTAGCCGTAGCTCATTAGTCTTCGTCGCCCCATATATCAATGATGTCAGCCATCTCTTCTTCCACAGCAGGTGCCGCTTCTTTTTTCTTCTTACGCTTCACAGGCTCCGCAACTTCGCTAACTTCATCTTCAGCATCGTCAAAAAGATCAGGCTGCTTTGTTATCTGGCCCTCGCCTTCAAACATGTCGTCATCTTCGGCTGCAGTAAACAAGCTTTTAGACTGGTCGGCAGTAAACCCGTCCGCCTCATCGAAGGGAGACGCAGGCTTGTAAGGCAGATACTTGAGTACTTGGACGCCGCGTACTCGTAAAGACACCCCAGTAGAAGCCATTTTAAAAGCAATCATTTCTACTGCTACATTTACTGTACTACCAGTAGTGAGCATAAAGTCGCTGCCAAGGCGTTCGTTTTTAGCGTCGAACTGAGCGGGGGGTTCGGTTGCACTGCCGCTGTATGCTGCTTTCAAACTAGTCTTGCCTACGAACGTGCCGTCTTCTTGCTTTTTAAACGGCATCTCTAACTTCTTAGGCCAAGACGCGTCGCGGCTTTTAGCGTTGGTATAAGCATCTTGCATAAGGGCGTATAGCTCTTTGGCTTGCGCTGCCGACATACAAAAGTCTAGCTCGTAACGCGCACCGTCTTCAGTGGGGTCACAAGGAACGCTTTTGCCGTTCTTCCCCGCCTTGTTATCAAACCGGTAAGGCTTGTCCAGACGTGGGTAACGGGCTTCAACGCCTTTGATTATGTGAGATGGGTTAGCCATATTTAGTTCCTCTATTTTTCCTTTGAAAGGATTTGATGGTTGCGAAGCTGCTTCTATTTGCTGCCTCGCGGTTGCAAGTTCTTCCTCGGCTAAAGGTCGAACTGGTTTAAAATATACCCTGTGCGAGTTGTACTGCTCGACGAGATATAATTCGGTTAAGATGTTTTCTACTTCTTCTTGGTTCCGCTCCAAGTACTCAATGTACTTGTAGAAGCCCAACTTGTTCGTTTCTTTAGCGAACAAACTACCTGCGTTTATGCGTAACTCACAGACTATGCCGTCTTTGAGGAGTAGCACTTTCATAACTTGGTAAAACTTACAGGGCGCACTGCGGTTGTACCCGCCCCCTTTAATGCTCTTAGTGCAGTCCATGCACCTGCTAGCTTGTACCCTACCCTCTGGCACGTTGTCGTCAGGGTTTGTACACCCAGTTGACCAACAAGCCAATCCGTTACTGTCGTAATAGCTCCGAGACAACTCTCCTCGGTCCACTATCATCACTTGTAGCGAATCTAGGGGGGAGTTAGTCCGTGGGTGTAAAAAACACCCATTATCATTTTTGAGTCGAATCATTTTTTACGCGGCTTTAATACAGAAACAATATACTTACGATTTGCCTGTAGCCCCACGGGCATAAGGTCAGGGTTGTCCTCAAGAAACTCTTTCATGGCTGTGCTAGATATTCGTTTCTCAAGTAGGTAAAAGGCGTCGTTCTCCTTGATGAAGTCGTACATCCTTTCCCAATCGCTAGTCCCAAAGTGTGTCTGCACCCGACGGCTTACCGTGCCGGATGGAGTCCTGAGACTATCGAGGTCTTGCTCTTCACAGAGCGCAAGCAGCTTTTCTACTACGGTTTCTTGCTGCTTTTTAACTGACTTTATCTCGTCTTCTTTATCTCTTATTGCTTCGCGCATCTTAATGTAGATACGGGTTAGCTTGTCTGCTGAATATTTCATGGCACCTCCTATTAGCAAAGGATAGCCAGTCTAGAGCAAACTAGTTTACATTGTCAAGCGTCTAATTCTTTTTTGTACAAATCAATTATTTTAGTGTGGTTAGCTATGTTTGACCGCAACATCTTGTATAGCCGACGCTCTACTTCACTACCCTCAATGTGCACCACAGTCATTGGGTTGTGTTGTCCGGGTCTGTCTATCCGTGCATTAGCCTGTAGATAAGTCTCCACGCTAGTAACAGGTGCGTACCATATCACTGTGTTAGCGGCGGTTAACGTAAGGCCGTGCGAGGCTGCTTGGGGCTGTATAATAAGCACTTTGATTTTATCTGTAGTCTGAAAATCTTTTATTATGTCACTGCGTTTGTTGACTGACACCTTGCCCGAAATTATTTCAGCGGTTATTTTATGTTTGGTGCAAAATTCTTTAAATAAATCAATCGTGTGGGTGAATGGCACAAACACAAGTACCTTGTGCGAAGACTCGTCTATTACTTCCTTAACAACGTTAAGGCGGTTGCTTACGTCGAACTCTATGACCTCCCGGTCATCTGAATACACAGCACCCCCCGAAATTTGCAGCAGCTTATTAAGGTTGGTCGCTGCGTTTACGGATGTAACTGACTCGCCGTCTGCTTCCATAATCATACGATCTTTTAAAGTCTTGTAGTACGAGGCTTGTTGCTTGGTAAGCGGTGCTTCTCTGTCTACGTAAGTAACACTAGGTAGGTCCAAACAGTCTTTTTTGCGAAACCTAATCGCCGGTTGCAACGCAGCGTGTACTATTTCACTAGCTTCTGGTTTCGGACGCCAAACATACTGAGACATTTTGTACATTACTTTGTCTTTGAACTGCCCGAAATACTGAGGGACGTTTTGCGGGCTTATCAGTTTGGCTAATCCGAAGGCATCGGTAGGTGCTTGTGCTGCTGGAGTGCCAGTTAACATCCAAAGCCATTCTACGTTCTTGCATAAATCCCGCAGTACTTTCCACCGATTTGTCTGCGCATTCTTATACGCACTAGCTTCGTCTACTACGATGAGATCAAATCCGCCTTGCGCTATCTCTTCTTTGACTACTGCTACCCCGTCGAAATTTATAAGCACGAATTCACAACCTGCGTTAATTATCTTTCGTCGCGCTGCGGAGGTTCCGTGTGCTACTGAGCAAGAGCGGTGCATAGCGAACTTAAACAAATCTTCCTGCCACGCAGACTTCATAATAGACAAAGGGCATATAACTAAGACACGGTTAATAACCCCTTCTTGCATAAGATAATCCGCTGCCCATATCACAGAAGCAGTTTTGCCCGTACCTTGCTCGTTAAAACAAAACGCCTTCTTGTTGAGCGTCAGGAACGAAGCAGTTTTCTTCTGGTGAGCGAACGGATCAAAGCGTCCAGACCACTCGTACTCGCGCCCTATGGGGGAAGGTACATCTTTAACACCGAGGCTATTTAAAACTTGCGCCTCGTGCAGCCGCCAAGGCAATGCCAATTTAAAATACCCGTCGTCTTGTTCCGCCACTTTGTAGTTTTTTAAGTGCTCGGTGACAAGGTGGGGACGTTTAGTCTTGAGCACTATTGCTCGGTTGTTAACTATTTTCATGCTTTAGACGTCTTCTTTTTACGCTCGCGGTCACTAGTCTCAGCCACTAAGTTCCCTCTTGAGTCGCGCTTAAAAGAACGGTTGCGGCTCGCTGTCTCTACTCTAGTACCATCAGAGTTCTTACCGCCCTTGTCCATAGCCTTGACGTGGGCTACATCTTTGCCGTCGCCCTTAGAAACTTTCCCCTCTCGCATTGCTTTACGTCTAGCTTTGTTGCGTTGAGCGCGTTTCTTTTTCTGCTCTTCTGTGCCTTGGTACTTAGCGTACTCGGCTTTATAATCTCGTTTCTTAGCAACCATGACGGCCTCCGCTATATTTAGTGTAATGTCTTCTTGTAGCTCTCGCTGTTTGTAATCTCAGCTACGCGGTTAGCAAATTCTAAAATTACTCTGTTGTTAGGCATAAAAAGTTCGTCGGGTATTGGGTTGTTGCCCGCAATAAGCTCTGCTAATTCAAAATCAAGGTTTGGGTAGGTCTCTGCCCACCGCCCAAAAACTTCTGTCGCCAACCGCTCGTCGGAGTAGTTCCCGTCTATGTAGGTCGTTTCATCTACCTCTACCAATATTACGTAGTTATTACTCATTATCGTTTCCTGTGGTGTTCGCAGCTAGTGACCGGACAGTATGCACATAGCGGGCCGTCTACAGCATTCCAGACATCTCGCTCTTGCGCTACGTCTAGTCTTTCTAATGCTTCATCGAATACACTTAAGTAAGACTTGTACATATCTACAGTGTGCTTTTTCTGTATGAACTCATTGCTCACTACGTATGCTAACGCAGACTTAACCACTTTTACTTCGGGGTAGTGCACGAATGTAGCACCCGCTAGCATATCAAGCTGCTTGGTATCCGCATACTTGGCGTTCTTGCCGGTCTTATAATCTACAAGAAAAGCTTTCTCGCCGTTAACTATTAGAAGGTCAGCAATCCCCCGCCACCAAACGTCTTTGGCAAAGAACCCAGTGGGCCTATAAGAGTTATCTCCTTTGGCAAGCCCCATGCGTATCTCGCAATGCTTCTCTCCCTCTATATTGTTTAGCGCGTCTAACGTCTTCTTTATATAGTTAAACTTAGCGGGTATCGGAGTGCTCGTTTTTATGTAGTCTTCCGCTGCTTTATGCACTTCGTTCCCGTAGTACATTGCGGAGCTACCTACGTCTTTTACGTCTTTAGCTACTTTCAAGTGGTAGTATTTTTTAGGGCATTGCTTAAATGTACTCAAGCTACTGTAAGACCAAGCTGTCATACTAAACCTCTTTCTTTTAAAATTTCGTAGTTGGCTTTGTGAGCGTCTTCAATGTCTTGTTTGCTTTGCCCGTGGTAAGCCACGGCTAGGTGTTCAGTAACTAAGGCAGCGTTTATGGACGTTTTAGCTGATACAAATATCACCCCCAAGAATCTTCCAAACTTACCTTTTTCTCTGGTTTGAAGTTTGTAGGTTCCCCCGACGTGGAGGGCGTCTTCGACAAACGCTTTTGCCAAGAGTCCGGCAGCTTTCTCATGCTTATCTCGCGTACGACACTCGGGGCAATCCACACCATAAAGACGTATGCGCTCGCTGCAACGCCAAGTACCAAAGCCAAGATCAACATCCACATCGACAGTATCTCCATCAACAACACGGGAAATCTTGCAGTTATATTCGTACATTACCCCACTCCTTTTTTGGGAAACACAAAACCGCCGAGCGTTCTTTTTTCTGGGGAGGTTAACGAAGCGTTTCGCCCACCGTCGAACTTTTTCTTTTTAACTGGCTTGCCATCAGGGTCAACGGTTGTAAACGCGTTCCTCGGGCACTGCGTTACCTTACCGCCTTTGGCTAGATACTTCTTAATGTCCTCGGCAATCTTCTCGCGTTCAAGGTCTTTCTGGTCTGGTGTTGGCGTGTCTATTTTTGTTGTAGTCACTATTTAATTCCTGTGTAGAAAACATGCTTGTGTATTTTGGTTGTAACTTGTCCGGTGTATGCCCAGTGTGGAAACACCTTTGTACTGTGGTAGTGGGTCGCGCCTTGTGTTTCGTCTTCTACGTTACCACTGAGCCATGCTATATAAAGCGCGTTAAACCATGCCTGTCTGTTCTTGGGTGTATCGCTCTTGCCGTCACAGTAAAAACTAAACTGGCACTTGTTTCTTACGGGGTTGCCGTTCCAGTAATACCCCTGCTTAACCACGTCGCACGCATTGTCTGGGTAACGTGGGTCTTCGATTCGATTTCGTACTACTTGGGCTACTGCAATCTGCCCTGCACTGGGTTCGCCCCGCGCCTCAAAGTATACTGCGACTGCTATGCACATCAGGGCGGGGGCAATCATCTAAAAAACCTTTTGCTTTTTAAACACTCTATTGTTTTCGCTGCGCGGAGTCGAGTCTCGTAGTCGAACGAAACCCACCGAGCTTCCAACAAGGCAATGCTAAACGCCTTTCTCGTTACGGCGAAAGTTTTTGATATACGCTCTACGTCCTCTGGGGCGTCATACTGCATTTGCTTTATTAGTTGGTCGTTAACGAACATAATCATTCCTCCTAGTCGTATATGTTGTGGTTCTCTTCGAAGGGAACGCACGTTTCTAATATTATTCCACCCAACTCGGCGGCGGTTCTTTTCGGCACAACTACAATCATATTAGGTTCAACTTCTACCACACACATAGTGCGCTTCTCTTCTTTTGCTACGTACTCTGCTTCTTCTAGCGCAGCCATTGGGTCAGTGAAGTATGACATCGGGCACCTCGTATTCGTAGTTTATGCAGCGTTCAGCGGTTGAAAATATATCAGCCCCGTTTTTAATATGAAACCGCATAGCTGTTTCTGTATGGGGTGACATTGTTATTACTGCGGATACTTCTGGGTGCAGAAAAGGTACGGCTTCGAGTAAGTTGTTTATTAGCTTGCTGCCGTGTCCCTTTTGGTAGGACCATATAGCGTAAGGACAAACCACTGTGCCTAGCTCCCCGTACATCGCTTCTCGCTCGGCTAATCGCTCCGCAATCTCCTGCCCTTTACCTGCGGCTAAAAGTTTTAGTTGAAACTCAGCTTGTGGAACAAACTTACAGATAGCTACACAAACAACTGCGGCTATCTCGCCTGTCTCGTCGTTTACTTCCGCATACACACGAAAGGGGCCTTCAAACCGTACGCTGTTGTCCCTAAACAGATCAGGGCGAACGGGGTCGTCTTCTATTAGGTACAAGTGGCTGGCTACGTTGCATTCAATCAGCATCATCATCTCCTTCCGCGAGTATCTCAAGCAGCTCCGTTATCCTAGCAAGCTGCGCGAGTACCGTCTCAACATCTTCTTCTGTGAGTTCGATTGTTATTTTTTTCATTCGCCGTTCTTCTTTTTAGTTCTTACAAGCAACATGCCGCCTAATACTAACGCGTTTGGCTCTGCCACCTTAAAAACAAAGTTTTCTTCCTCTTCTTGCAATACGGGTTCTAAACCTTCAGGCAGTTTGAGTCTAGTCCATGTGTATGCAACATTTTCGTTTTCCGTATCCGCCATCATTTCACCCCGTGAATTTCAATCAGCAGGTCAATACAATGTTTAGCTTTTTCTAAGTCCGACAAGGGTTGCCCCTTTAGCTTCCACCTAGTTATATACTTAACTACGTTACCCTCTAGTAGAGATAAGCCATTCTTCTCTGCGTACTCGGCAGGTTGAATAGCCATACCCTTATAGTGTGTCCCGCCCGTCTGTTTCTGTAGTGGTGTCTGCTTGTTCACTACGGGGTCGCTCAGTTTCGTTCTTGGCACTTCTGCTGTCAACATTCTCTTGCTCCTTCTGTTTTGGTTTCTCAAAGATTTTTGCCCAGTTCTCCCCGAACTCGTGCATGGGGACGAACGTAGGCCTGCGCTTACTGCCCTTGCCATTCATTTGTTTCCCTCTTAGGTGCGTACTTGCCTATAACATCTCCTGCATCTAGCCAAACCTCAAGAGCTTTGTTTATGTTAGCCTTCCGAGTGCGCAAGTGTTTTATT
>Ga0222652_1000360_pt1 | contig 20692 bp, 21 predicted proteins | sample AntAcemetagen371_FD_179803 | JGI IMG/M metagenome (GOLD analysis project Ga0222652, IMG submission 179803) | Saline water microbial communities from Ace Lake, Antarctica - #371 | ecosystem: Environmental > Aquatic > Non-marine Saline and Alkaline > Saline | place: Antarctica: Ace Lake... | reverse complement strand
ATCCAGCTTATCGCCGTAAAATACTGGTAGATGACCAGAACAACTGCCACTGCAATAAAGGCGCCTGCATATTTTCTGGCCATATCGTCAATGCGGGCAAAGGCCAGAAAAACCAGGGCGCTGCTAGCCGCAGCAACCACCAAAAATAGTATGAGTTCGTATAGCAATCCAGCCATTAGACATTTCCCTCCAGCAGGTCCGGCTTCCAGTTCTTACAACTATATTCTTTAAAAGACATTAAAAAAATAGAAAAATGTCCTAAAGTTTTGTACATTTGGAAAATACACTTTCAGGATAGAGTGCAATGACCATCCAAAAACCGACTGAGGCTAAGGTTCCCACCTTTAAGCTGTTTAAAGGTGCATCCGAATGGCCCATCAGGGATATGGTGCATCATGAGCTTATCCAGGCTCGGGTCAAAGGTCACGATGGCAAAATACGCACTCATCGCCACCTTGATTTATTCCATGTTTTTTATTTGTCCCAGGGCGCGGCCAACACTGTGCTCGACGGAGAAAATTCCTGTGTGCATGGCCCTCTGGTTGTCACAGTCCCTCCACTGTGTATCCATGGGATTGCACCATTGGAGGAACTCCGCGGTCATTTACTCACACTGCCTGGTTCGAGTGTTCATTATCTTTTGAGAAATGCCGAGTTCGATGCTGACCTGACTGAAAAGCCCTGCATTATTCAGGGAATTACCAAAGAACAAACCTATGAAATCGACTATCTGTTTCGAAAAATAGAGCAGGAGGCCCAACAGGGCGGAAATAGCCGTTTTATGGCGATGCAATCGCTGTTGCGCCTGGTATTTGTCTGGATTATTCGCCGTAGTCTGGAATCACGAGCCAGGGCGCCTACTGTCAACGATCGAGGCGCTACCCGGATTCGTCGCTTTAAAAAGCTGATCGAGGAGAATTTTACTCTGGGGCTGAGTATCAAGGGGTACGCCAGTCATATGGGTATTAGTACCGCACAACTGAACAATATCTGCCGCGCCAAGGTGGGGAAATCCGCGCTACAGATAGTACATGAACGACTCACTTTGGAAATAAAGCGAAATCTGGTTTATACCTCCCTGACTATCAGCGAAATCGCCTATGAACTGGGCTTCAGCGACCCGGCCTATCTTACCCGGTTTTTTAGCAAGCAAACCGGCCTTTCACCCAAGCAATATCGTTCTGGCACCCGGCCAACCATGCCGGAATTTGGCGACGCCCCCAACATCAAACCGGGGACGCTTCAGGCTTGATTGTCAGACCGCTGCACGGTTTTGGCTATTTTTCCCTGCTCTTCCTGTTCGTCTGGCATCTGTTCACTGTCCATGTCTTGGTCGCCCTTATCCGTGTTTTTTTCCTGTTCCTCATCCAGTCTGGAAATAAAGACAACGTCTTCCGCATTCATGTAATTTACCCGACGTTTGTCATCGCCCATATCCTTCCATGTGATCGCCTTGTAATAGCCTGTTGGGATTTCACTTAAAAGCGGATATTTGAGAATTTTAAAAAATGGCGAATAGTCAAAATCCCGTGGGGTATAGAGTCGGGGGTTGCGTATATAAAAATGCAATTCACCGTCTGCTCCTCTTTCAATTAACGGTAAAACCGGAAAGCCTACTTCCTGGAATGCTTCAGCAATAAGTGAAGAACACACATTGCGAGTCGCCTGACCTGCATTGTGTTCAAACAGGCTGGACTGCCATTTTCGTGGCACAAGCCACCACCAGGGCAACATAAACCGGGCCAGATCGAGCAGCTGCTTAACATCGTAGTCATGGCCGAGGCTGTCGATCAACCTGGCACAGATACGTTTTGCATCGGTATCAGAAAGTCCAATAGGACGGGCTATGCGAACATGCGAATCCTTATAGCTAGTCAGTGGGGTAACCACTGTCCCCTTGTCCATTTCAGCTTCGATCAGCAGAGGAACATCGTCCGGGCCATCGTAAAACTGATAAATTTTTTCCCGATAGTGAAGCTCATCAATCTCGTTAATGGGCCCTATACAAAGAGCTGCATGACTCCAGGATGAGCGAGTAATCTGCTTGATAATACTGCCGACTCTGGTTCGACCTTCTACCAGAAGAACATCGGCGGGAAGTATTCGTTCGGCAATGACTTCAAAATCATTTGGCGAAAGCTTATGTGACTCATAGGGCGCAACCAGCCATTGAACTATGCGGCCCCAAATATAATCCCTGACTTTCCTAAACATCGCAGCTACCCCAGAAAACTAGCTACTTGATTTCAAACCGCTTTTTCTTAACTTTTTTATATGGAGATAGAGTAAACCACATGGTGCGTAAGCGGCATAAGTCACAGCCATCGCCAGCAAGACACGAGGCGGATCAATCATAACGACCGATATACCAATTACGATGGCAAACACCACAGCAAAGGGCACCCTGTTTGCCAGATTAATATCCTTAAAGCTGTGGTAGCGCACACCGGAAACCATTAAAAGACCAACCCCGATAGTAAACATCGCAAAGCAGACGGAAACAAAAGCTGAAGGCTCGATCATATGCCACGTCCATGCCGATCCCCAGATCAGGGCCGCCGCCGGAGGGCTGGCCAGACCGAGAAAATAGCGCCGGTCATCTCCGGCTGATTTCACATTAAAGCGAGCCAGGCGCAATGCAGCACAGGCTGTATAGATAAAGGCCGCGGAGAAGCCAAAAGTGCCCAGCGGCTCCAACATCCAGGTATACATCAGGATGGCCGGCGCAACCCCGAAAGACACCATATCCGATAGACTATCGTACTCCACGCCAAATTCACTCTGGGTATTGGTCATGCGGGCAACGCGCCCGTCGAGCCCATCAAAAAACTGGGCAGCAAAAATCGCAACGGCTGCAGCCTGAATATTTCCCTGCAACGACATAAGTATCGCGTAAAAACCGCCGAATAACGCCCCGGTTGTAAACAGATTGGGTAACAGGTAAATCGTGCGCTTACTCACGCCTGAACCCTGCTGACGATTATTATCTGTTGCCGAATCCTCAGTATCAGTATCAGTTACAGATGTGTCTGCGCTTTCATCGTCAGGGTTTTCACTGGAAGTGCCCGGCCAGGCTTTGATGTTGTCTTTATTCATAAGTTGATTATAGGGCTGCAAATCAACGATTAATACCGCTCATTTCAAAGGATTCTACTTTGCTAGCTGTCTCGATCTTTGGCTTCAGGTATCATTGCCGCTTTACATTTGAGCGATCCGAAATGGCAAAGATATTAGTAATTCAGGGCCCAAACCTGAACCTGCTAGGTACTCGCGAGCCAGAAATCTATGGCAGCACGACGCTGGACGATATACACCAGATGCTCGCCTCCGCGGCCTCCGAACATGGGAACCAATTGGAGTCCATGCAGTCCAATGCAGAGCATCAGATCATTGAGCGAATACATGCGGCCAGGAAAAATGTGGATTTCATCCTGATTAATCCCGGTGCTTTTACTCATACCAGTGTCGCTATTAGAGATGCGCTCGCAGGCGTGGACATCCCTTTTATTGAAGTACACATATCCAATGTTTACCGGCGGGAACCCTTTCGTCACAAGAGCTACTTCTCCGATCTTGCCACAGCTGTCATCTGCGGCTTTGGAGTCAATGGCTATCGCTTTGCACTAACACAAGCAATGGAAAGTCTGGACACCCCGTCCAGAAATTGACTATGCCCTGGCTGGAATTGCGCCTTGACACCAATGCAGAACAATCCGCAAGCCTGGAAGATGCGTTGCTGTGCGCAGGCGCATTAGCTGTTACCTATACCGATGCGGGCGACCAGCCAATTCTGGAACCTGGCGTTGGTGAAATGCCCCTCTGGCCTGAGATCATCATGATTGGCCTGTTCGATAGCACTACCGATACAAAAGCGGCGACCCAACTACTGGGAGACCAATTCAGGCAACTGCCAAATCATCGCTGGGATATTTTGGAAGAGCGCGTCTGGGAACGGGAATGGCTAAAACACCACAAACCGGCCAGATTCGGAGATCGCTTCTGGGTGTATCACGAACAAGTGGACGACGACGTACCAACTCTGCTTCTCGATCCGGGGCTGGCTTTCGGCACTGGCAGCCATCCGACCACAGCGCTTTGCCTGGACTGGATTTCCCGGCAAGCATGGCAAGATGAAGAAATGATCGACTACGGGTGCGGCTCTGGCATTCTTGCCATAGCCGCATCCCTGCTTGGCTGCAAAAAAGTTCGCTGTACGGACATTGATCCCCAGGCACTTTTGGCAACGCGGGAAAATGCCAAAAAAAATGGCATAACCGACCAACAGGTGGAGCTCTATCTGGCCGGTCAGGAGCCCAACAGGCAGGTCAGCGTACTGGTCGCCAATATACTTGCCGGGCCTCTTGTGGAGCTGGCCTTTACTCTGGCGAACCAAGTCATTTCTGGAGGGAGAATCTGCCTTTCCGGCATATTGGTGGAACAGGCCCAGGATATTATCCAGGCTTATAAGCCCTGGTTTGAGGATTTCGATCTGGCCGAATCAGGTGACTGGTTGCGAGTGACAGCCCAGAGGATCTAATGGACGACCAGCCCGAAAACACCCAGGAATTCAGCTCGGTAACACAGTGCCCCTATTGCCATACGGCATTTCACGTCGGCCTGGCTCAACTCGATGCAGCCGCGGGGCGAGTGCGCTGCGGTGGATGCTTGCGGGTTTTCAATGCCAAGGAACGCTTTCTGGTCGAGCAAAAGCGGCTGTTTGATGATGAGCCGATCGCAGAAACAGAAGAAGCGCCCATTGAAGAACCTGGGGAAAGTGCTGACGACCCTTTCATTGAGGTCGATCTGTTTGGCGCAGAAATTCCAGATGAAGACGAGCCTGTTATTCTCGGCAGTTTTAATCATTACAGTGGCATCAGCATTCCACGCCGGGCCATCCTCGAAGACAAGGTGAATGCCTTCCGTCAGGAAGACTATGAGCACGCGCCCGCTGAAAAAGTACTAAGTGGTCATGGGCACCTTCTGGAAGATCCGTCGGAAGCGAACCCGGAATACATCAGCCTTTCAGCGGTTGACAATGAACCCGACCCAGACTTTCCCGAAAGCTCTACAACAGAGTCTTTCCGGGAATTTTCTGCCGCTGACAATGAGGCTCCGGACGAATCAACCTGGGATGAAGGGCCTGGGGAAGAGCAACTGGCTTTTTCTGAGGCGGAGCCAGAGGCAGATGGAATTAGAGACGAAATATCTATTGAGAACGGATTCACAGTGGAGGCCGAAAGGCTGACCACAACCCAGGCAACCGGACCACAGGCTCAGACCGACGACTTTTTTATCCAGCATTCAGCCAAGAGCCCTCGAAAAGCGGGAACACTATGGTGGATTGCGCTTGTTTTGGTCATTGTCTCCCTGCCCGCGCAATTATTATTTACACAACCTGACTCCCTGGTTATCAAGTCATGGTTCCAGCAACTCGGGGCTGTAGTCTGTCCTCGTATTGGCTGCACTGTTCCGGAATACAATGCGCCCGACCTCGTCCACATTAGCGGGTTTATCGAACCTCATCCAGAATATCAGAATGGCCTGGTTGCCAAAATTGATCTGCGCAACCGGGGATTGGCGGAACAACCTTTTCCACCGGTAGCTATTTATTTTCGCAATCTCAATGGCCAGATAACAGCCTCGAGAGTTTTCCAGCCAGCTGAATATCTTCAGGGAGAAGCGCGAGGTTATCGACATATGCCCGTCAACAGAGATGTTCAGCTTGAACTGGAATTACTCGACCCCGGCGAACAGTCCACCAGTTACGAGTTATATGTTGTCAACTAACGAGCAGGTCATGCCCACAATGGCCTGCAGTCAATATTGCCGGACATTAAATTGTCTATTTTTTGATCAATCTCACTTTGACTGGCCAGACGACAGCGTTATCATACCCCTCCATTTTTAGCATGAAACAGGAAAGTTCAGGCTGCGATGTCCTTGCAAATAGGCTCACACAAATTCACTAATCCGGTATTGCTGGCCCCTATGGCTGGTGTGACTGACTGGCCCATGCGTGAAATCGCTCGCCAATGTGGCGCCGGGCTTTGTTATTCGGAAATGCTGACGGCCACAACCCGGCTCTGGAAATCCGCCAAATCTCACACACGCCTGCCATCAGGGCTGGATCCGGAACCCAGGCCGGTGCAAATTGCCGGCTCTGATCCAACTGAACTGTCCCGGGCAGCAAAACTTTGCGAACAAATGGGTGCGGGGATTATCGATATAAATATGGGTTGCCCCGCCAAGAAGGTCTGTAATCGAGCAGCGGGCTCCGCCCTGCTCGAAAATGAAACGCTGGTTTACAAAATACTCGATCAGGTGGTCAATGCAGTCAGTGTTCCCGTCACCCTTAAAACCCGGCTCGGCACTGACCTGAATAACAAAAATATTTTATCTATCGCCACCAGGGCGGAAGATATTGGCATACAGGCAATCAGCATTCACGGCCGAACCCGCGCCTGTCGATTTAGTGGCGATGCCGATTACCAGCTTATCGGCGAAGCCGCATCCATACTAAGTATTCCGGTAATTGCCAACGGCGATATTCAGACCCCTGAAAAAGCAGCGATAGTTATGCAACAGACGGGAGCAGCGGCCGTCATGATTGGCCGTGGTGCCTGGGGACGTCCCTGGTTATTAGGTCAGATTGCCGACTATCTTGAACAGGGCAAATACCAGATGCCGGATTTAGGCAACCAGAAACAAATTGTTCTTCAGCATCTACAATTGCTGTATCAGCACTACGATGAATACCGTGGGGTGCGCTTTGCTCGCAAACATATTGGCTGGTATCTGGAGGGACTGGATCCAGGCCGGGAACTGAGGAAAAAATTCAATCAGGCGGAATCCGCGAAAGCGCAGCTTTATCTTATAGAAAATCATTACGCCATGCTGGAAACAGATGAAGCTGCATGAACAAAACCAATAAAAAAAATCAACGAAAGTGAAGAAAAAATTTAAAAAAGCCGAATGCCTTGGCGAAGCAGTTGCCATCGCCATGCAAGAATATTTTGATCATCTGGAAGATGAGACAACAACCGACCTTTATGATCTGTTTTTGCGAGAGGTCGAGGCACCCATGCTCAAAGTTGTTATGGAACGCACTCGCTCCAACCAGTCTGTCGCTGCGCAAGTACTGGGGCTTAACCGTGGTACCCTCCGAAAAAAACTGAAAGAACACAAACTCATCTAGGAACCTCCCCCTCCATGACCACCGACTTGAAACCCATCAAGCGTGCGCTTATTAGCGTATCTGACAAAACCGGAATCCTCGATTTCGCCCGTAAACTCAGTGGACGCAATGTCGAAATTCTCTCTACCGGCGGCACGTTCAGACTGCTAAAGGAAAATGGCATTCCGGTTACCGAAGTATCCAGCTATACCGGCTTTCCGGAAATGATGGATGGCCGGGTTAAAACCCTGCACCCTAAAATCCACGGCGGCATCCTGGCGCGTCGCGGCACAGATGATGGCGTCATGGCGGAGCACGGAATCCACGCCATTGATCTGGTTCTGGTAAATCTGTATCCCTTTGAAAAAACTGTCGCCAACCCGTACTGCTCACTGGAAGACGCCGTTGAAAATATCGATATCGGCGGACCAACCATGGTCCGCGCAGCAGCGAAAAACCATCGCGATGTCGCTATTGTGGTCAACACTGGGGATTATCAGCCGGTCGTTGAAGAGCTAAATGCAAATGACGGTATGTTGAGCTACGAAACCCGTTTTGATTTGGCTATTAAGGCCTACGAGCATACCGCCGCTTACGATGGTACCATCGCCAATTATTTCGGCAGGATGGTTCCTGGCGGCAATGAAAACTTTCCGCGTACATTTAATAGCCAGTTTGTAAAAGCACAGGACATGCGATACGGCGAAAATCCACATCAAAACAGTGCTTTTTACATAGAGAAAAATTTGTCTGGCGCCTCCATTGCCACAGCAAAACAACTGCAGGGCAAAGCACTCTCCTATAACAATATTGCAGACACTGATGCCGCACTGGAAACCGTACGCCTGTTTGATGAGCCAGCTTGCGTCATCGTCAAGCACGCCAATCCCTGCGGGGTTGCCATTGCGACAAATATTGGCGAAGCCTATGAACGTGCTTTTGTCACCGACCCGGAATCAGCCTTTGGCGGCATCATCGCGTTTAACCGGGAACTTGACGGAGCCACTGCAGAAGCCATCATCGCCAAACAGTTTGTCGAAGTTATAATTGCCCCTTCGATTAGCGAAGCGGCCAAAACCGCCATTGTAGCCAAACAAAATGTTCGTCTACTGGAATGTGGCGAACTCGACAATTCCAGACCCGATTTCGATTTCAAGCGCGTTAATGGCGGACTTTTACTTCAGGATCGCGATCTGGGGGCTATTACTGCCGCCGATCTGAAAGTTGTCACAAGTCGGCAGCCCACCAAGGATGAAATTCGAGATCTGTTGTTTACCTGGAAGGTAGCCAAAATGGTGAAGTCCAATGCTATTGTCTACGGCAAAAACGGACAAACTATCGGCATTGGCGCCGGCCAAATGAGTCGAGTAAACTCCGCGCGTATAGCTGCTATCAAAGCCGAATATGCTGGTCTGGCAGTCACTGGTTCCTGCATGGCTTCAGATGCGTTCTTCCCGTTTCGGGATGGTATGGACAACGCAGCCAAGGTCGGTATTGGTTGCGTGATCCAGCCCGGTGGTTCCATGCGGGATGAAGAGGTTATTGCCGCCGCTGACGAACACGGAATGGCAATGGTCTTCACCTCCATGCGCCACTTTCGTCATTAATTTTGGTTTCGGCTATCGGGCTGCAACACCGGTATTCGGCTGGTTTCCTATAAACCTGTATAATGCCGCGCTGCCTAGCATGGAAGTACGCTTCAAGCACCTTGCAAGCGCAACCAAAATAACAGGAACAACCGGGGGCCTGGGTCAATACTGACTCCGGCCTTCAAATTACTTCAGAGCCAGAAAATAGCCTGTCTCTGCCAGCCCCAACGCTACCGGTGCTGCCCAGATGGCCGCACTACTTCAATAAACGAGAATATATTTGAACGACAACACACAAACATTTGACGAGCTTGGCTTGTCAGACAGTCTGGTTCAGGCAACCAAACAGTCGGGTTACACCCACGCATCCCCTATTCAGGCTCAGGCCATCCCTATTGTTCTGGAAGGGCACGACCTGCTGGCTGCCGCGCAGACAGGCACGGGTAAAACTGCCGGTTTTACCCTGCCGATGCTACAGCTACTAGCTCCCGGCAAGCCTGCCGGCCACAACCAGGCAAGGGCTCTGGTACTTACCCCCACACGCGAATTGGCCGCCCAGGTAAACGAAAGTGTGCGCACCTACGGCAAAAACTTGCCGCTGACATCGGCCGTGGTTTTTGGCGGTGTCAAAATCAATCCACAAATGATGCGGTTGCGTTCAGGAGCGGACATTCTTGTGGCAACCCCGGGGCGGCTACTCGATCTCTACAACCAGAAAGCCATCAGGTTCGACCAACTGGAAATACTGGTGCTTGACGAGGCCGACCGGATGCTGGACATGGGCTTTATTCACGACATCAAAAAAATTATCACCTTGCTGCCCAAAAAACGGCAGAATCTGCTTTTTTCCGCCACCTTCTCTGATGAGATCCGCACGCTGGCCAAAGGAATTGTTAACCACCCCAAAGAAATATCGGTAACTCCCCGAAATGCTGCGGCCAAAACAGTCAGACAGTGGCTCGCTCCGGCGGACAAGGCGCAAAAAAGCGCCCTGCTAATCCACCTGATCCAGGAAAATAGCTGGTATCAGGTACTGGTTTTTACCCGAACCAAACACGGCGCCAACAAGCTCACTAAACAACTGGATAAAGCCGGAATAAATGCAGCAGCAATCCATGGCAATAAAAGCCAGGGGGCCCGTACCAAGGCTTTGGCAGACTTTAAAAGCATGAAGACACAGGTGCTGGTCGCCACCGACATCGCCGCCCGCGGCCTGGACATTGATCAATTGCCCCAGGTGGTCAATTTTGACCTGCCCAATGTCGCTGAAGACTACGTGCATCGCATTGGTCGAACTGGTCGGGCTGGCGCCACAGGCACCGCCGTTTCGTTGGTCTCTGCCGATGAAATAGACCATCTGCGATCCATTGAGCGCCTGATCAAGAAAACCATTGAACGCGAATATATCCCCGGTTTCGAACCCAGCCATGAACTGCCTGAATCGCGGCTGGATTCCCGTCCGCAAAACCCCCGCGGGCCAAAAAAATCACCGAATCCGGGAAATTCCGGCAATAGAAATCACGGTCGTCGAGATGGCCAGCCCGGGGCAAAGAAACCCGGCGCACCACAAAACAGAAAAACTTCATCGCGAAACCGGAGAAGAAAACCCAGAGAGGCAACCAATACATAGCCCTCTCCCAGTGCCGGGCAAACTGCGGGTATAATTCCGGCCCTGTTTTAAAGAGGTTTTGAATCCCCAGAGAGTCTGCCCCTATGAGCGATGGGAATACTTTTGGGCATTCGGGCCCCGATCCAACCGGGAAAATTTTATCAATGAATGTATTAGTCATCGGCTCTGGTGGCCGCGAACATGCCCTGGCCTGGAAGGCCACAAAGTCAGTTTCCGTTGAACGCGTCTATGTTGCTCCCGGCAATGCCGGTACCGCAATTGAACCCGGCATCTCCAATGTCGATATCAACATTGATGAATTTGAAAAATTGGCCGACTTTGCCGAACGAAATAATGTCGGCCTGACTATTGTTGGTCCGGAAGCACCTCTGGTGGACGGGATTGTCGACTATTTCAGTTCGCGCAATATCGCCTGCTTTGGGCCAGGCAAGGGCGCTGCCCAATTAGAAGGGTCAAAAGCTTTTACAAAGGATTTTCTGGCTCGACACAATATTCCAACTGCTGGGTACCAGAACTTTACAGAGATTGAGCCAGCTCTCACTTACCTGCACAAAAAGGGCGTCCCTATCGTCATCAAGGCTGATGGCCTGGCGGCAGGCAAAGGCGTAATTGTTGCCGAGACAATGGGACAGGCTGAAGAGGCTGTAAAAGACATGCTTTCAGGCAATGCCTTTGGCGAAGCCGGCTGTCGCGTAGTTATTGAGGAATTTCTCGATGGCGAAGAGGCCAGCTTTATTGTGATTGCGGATGGCAACAACGTGCTGCCCATGGCGACCAGCCAGGATCACAAACGTGTGGGCGAGGGTGACACCGGGCCCAACACCGGTGGAATGGGCGCCTATTCGCCCGCGCCCGTGGTTACTCCTGAAATACACGAGCGCGTGATGAAAGAAGTAATTATGCCTACCATCAATGGGATGAAGGCTGAGGGCAATGACTATGTTGGCTTTTTATATGCCGGTTTGATGATCATGGCGGATGGATCTCCGAAAGTCATTGAATACAACTGTCGCTTTGGTGACCCTGAAACCCAACCCATCATGATGCGTCTTGATTCCGACCTGGTAGAGCTTTGTCAGGCTGCTCTTGCAGGAAACCTGGATTCAGCGACTGCTGAATGGGATTCTCGCCCTTCTGTAGGTGTGGTGCTGGCGGCTGAGGGCTACCCAGACAATTACAACAAGGGCGATGAAATCTTCGGACTGGAAAATGCAGACTCGGAAAATGCCAAAATTTTTCACGCCGGCACCAGGTTGAACGGGCAAAAAGTGGTTACCAGTGGTGGCCGCGTGCTTTGCGCTACTGCACTGGGCAACACCGTGACTGAAGCACAAAAATCCGCCTACGAGCTGGCGGATAAAATTCGCTGGAATGGCGTACAGATGCGTCGTGATATTGGCTATCGGGCCATGGCTCGCGAGAAAAATAACCTCAAATAACCAGAGCCGTTTGCGATGACTCTCACCCCACTTTCATCGTAGAATGAAGCTATGAATACCCGCAAGCTCAACCCTGTTGATCGAATTCTCGACTCTGTAGAAAACGGATTACGTACGCTTACAGCCATGCCTTCTGCAGGACGTATTTCACCAGCGGCACCTCTGACGGAAACCGAACTCAATGAAGTGGAAAAAAAACTATCCACTGGCTTGATGCGGATAAACCATACGGGAGAAGTCTGCGCCCAGGCGCTGTACCAGGGGCAAGCGCTAACGGCCAGGTTGCCTCTGGTGCGGGAAGAAATGGAACAGGCTGCTGCAGAGGAGATTGATCACCTGGCCTGGTGTGCCGAGCGACTGCAACAACTCGATAGTCACACCAGCTACCTGAATCCCGTGTTCTACGCCCTGTCATTTGGTATCGGTGCGACGGCCGGGCTGATCAGCGATCGGGTGAGCCTGGGGTTTGTGGCAGCGACAGAAGATCGCGTATGTGCTCATTTGCGAGACCACCAGATTCAGCTACCCGAAAAAGATATAAAAAGTCGGGCCGTAGTTAATCAAATGCTCGCTGATGAAGAAAAGCATGGTCACGCCGCACTGGAAGCTGGTGGCATGCGGTTTCCGGAGCCAGTCAAGAAGGTGATGACCCTAATGTCCAGAGTCATGACTTCGACTACTTCTCGTATCTAGCGCTGTTTCTTTGAGCTAACTTCCATCAAAGTGAACTAAACAGCTTCGATAATTTTGTAGTCGTGAGTAATTTCCACGCCAGCCGCACTGAGCATAATTGACGCGGAACAGTATTTTTCTGCCGATAGCTCTACTGCACGTTTAACCTGGTTTTCCTTGAGCCCTTTACCGGTCACGACAAAGTGCAAATGGATCCTGGTAAATACCGCGGGAACAGCATCGGCACGTTCCGCCTCTACTTCGCAAACACAATCAGTAACATCCTGACGACCTTTCCTTAACATGGTCAATACGTCAAAAGTTGAACATCCTGCAGTACCAAGGAGAAGCAGCTCCATCGGCCGAACGCCTTTATTTTGTCCACCCATATCAGGCGGCCCATCAATGGTAATGCGGTGACCTGTGCCGCTCTCGGCTTCAAATACCACATCGCCCTGCCAGGTAATTTTTCCTTTCAAGTCAATGATCCCCAATGAGATTGTAAAAAAAGAGGCGCGGAGATTATCAGAAATGCCCTGTTTTATGAATGCCCCGAAGGGTTTTGCACTCCCCCCAAAAATCCTGATTATTCAACCAACTGTATTAACAGTCACAAATTTGCTCTAATATTGGCGAGCTTGAATGGCCAATGATTATTTATAATGGGGATGGACTCTAAATGAGAGCCAAGAAGTTTTTATCTCAACGCTTAATCCCGGCGGATAGACAGCGTGATTATGAAGCGCTTGCCGCCCGCCGCCCTGTTGCCAACATGGATGCTTTTTTGCAGCATTGCCAAAGACGCCGCTATCCTGCAAAAAGCACAATAATTTTCGCTGGTGAGCAGGGAGAATCTCTTTTTTACATCATTTCCGGTACCGTCACTGTTGTTCTTGAAGACGATGAAGGCCGTGAAATGATTATTGCCTACATAAACAAAGACGAATTTTTCGGCGAACTCGGTATCTTCAATGAAGGCGATCGAAATCGTAGCGCCTGGATTCGAGCCAAGACCGACACTGAAGTTGCTGAGATCAGCTATTCCAAGTTTCTGGAACTTTGGCGTGTTTATCCGGAAATCCTGTTTTCCATCGGATCACAAATTGCCAACCGATTGAAGCGCACAACACGTAAAGTTGGCGATCTCGCGTTTATGGATGTCACGGGGCGAGTTGCAGGTTGCTTGCTGGAACTGTGTAAACAGCCAGATGCCATGACCCATCCCGACGGAATGCAAATCAAGATCACTCGCCAGGAAATTGGCCGCATTGTCGGCTGTTCCCGGGAAATGGTCGGTCGGGTGCTGAAAGAGCTGGAAGAGCAGGGTCTAATCGAAGTCCACGGCAAAACAATGGTGATTTACGGTACCCGCTAAAAAACAATCTCTTCATCAGGTAGTATCTATAGTTAACTGCAAGAGAGAGACCTTGGAAACTAATCGAAAAGAAATAGAATATATCGATCGCTACCTTGCTTATTGTGAGACGAGGTCTGTGCCCGCCAAGACGATTGTTATTAAAACTGGTGAAACCAGCGATAGCCTTTTTTACATTCAGGAGGGCACAATGACCGTCAGTGTCACCGATGAAAGTGGCCGCGAAATGATTCTGGCCTATCTCTCCGAAGGTGAATTTTTTGGTGAACTTGGCGTCTATGATGACGGCCAGCAACAACGCAGCGCCAGTGTAAAAACTCGTACGGACTGTGTTATTGGACAAATGGATTACAAGCGCTTTCATGAGCTGGCAAAAATCTATCCCAGCCTGATGAAAGCCCTGGATGCCCAGGTTGCCTCGCGCCTGCGTACTACCACAAAAAAAGTTCTGGATCTGGCTTTTCTCGATGTCACCGGCCGGGTAGCGAGTTGCTTGCTGGACCTGTGCAAACTGCCTGAAGCAGTGCCGGTTGAAGATGGTGTGCAGTTAAAAATAAGCCGTCAGGAAATTGCCAGGATTGTTGGTTGGCTCCCGTGAAATGGCCGGGCGAATTCTCAAGGACATGCAGGAAATGGGGTTGATCCACGCTCAGGGAATGACCGTCGTCCTGGTGGGCGCAACCAAGGAAGAGGATTCAGAAAAATAGCGTTTTCAGGCCTTCGCCGGGCTCCCGGGTTCGCATAAAGGCTTCGCCCACCAGAAACGCGTTCACACCGGCTGCACGCATGGTTTCCACATCCTGTGGCTGTAAAATACCACTTTCAGTGACCACGATTCGCTCATCGTCAACTTTGTCGAGAAGCTGCAGAGTGGTATCCAGGCTGGTCTCAAAGGTATGCAGATCACGGTTATTAATACCGATCAGGCGGTTCCCGGTTTCCAGTGCCACTTCCAGCTCGGATTCATTGTGCACTTCTATCAGCACGTCCAGACCAATCTCGCCGGCAAGCTCATTCAATTCCATGAGTTGTTGTTTTTCCAGCGAAGCGGCAATAAGCAATACACAATCGGCGCCAATCGCTCGCGCTTCATAAATCTGGTAAGGATCGATCAGGAAATCCTTACGAATGACCGGCAAGTCGCAAGCGGCTCTTGCCTGTTGCAGGTTTTCTTCAGAGCCCTGGAAAAAATCCCGGTCCGTAAGCACAGATAAACAGGTGGCTCCAGCCCTGGCATAGCTTCGAGCAATATCGGCCGGATGAAAATTGGCGCGAATCACCCCCTTGCTGGGCGATGCTTTTTTGATTTCAGCAATGACCGCAGACTGCCCTTGGTCAAGCCTGGACGCGATAGCCCTGACAAACCCCCGGGGCCCCGATTGATCAAGCGCCCGGACTTTTAACTCGGCAAGTGGTATCTGCGCATTGCGCTCAGAGATTTCTTGCCGCTTTCGGGCATTGATTTTTTCCAGAATGGTTGGAACGGTCATGGGAACCACTATTTCTCGACGTCTTTAAGCATGCGGCTAAATTCAGCGAAGTCGTGCAATTTAATTCTGGCCTGTCCCGAGCCAATGATATCGCCTGCAAACTCGACGCCTTCAGCCAGGCTACTGGCTATCCCCGAAACATAAATGGCCGCACCGGCATTCAGGGTAATCATATCGGCAGCCACCGAACTGCTGTCATCAAACGCCTGCTCAATGAGTGCCAAGCTTTCTGCAGCCGTTTCTACCCGCAAAGGATCCAGAGAAGCTGTCTGCAAACCAAAATCTTCCGGGGCAATTTCGTACTCGCTGATTGCACCGTTGCGCAATTCGGCGACAAAGGTTTTGCCGGCAATACTAATTTCGTCCAGGCCATCTTCCGAATGCACCACCAACACATGGTGACTACCCAGATTTTGCAGAACTTCGGCAACCGGGCGCAGCCAATGTTTGGCATACACGCCCAAAACCTGGTTGGGTGCACCGGCAGGATTGGTCAACGGCCCCAGCAAGTTAAATATGGTTCGCGTCGCAAGCTCTTTGCGTGGCCCAATGGCATATTTCATGGCGCCATGATGAGCGGGTGCGAACATAAAGCCGACGCCTTTTTCCCTTACGCAGCGGGCAATCTGTTCTGCATCCAAATCCAGCCTTACTCCTGCTGCTTCCAGCAAGTCGGCGCTGCCACTTTTGGAACTGACGGAACGGTTTCCATGTTTGGCAACGTGCGCGCCGGATGCAGCAGTGACGATTGCAGCCGCGGTGGAGACATTAAATATCTTCGAGCCATCACCGCCAGTTCCACAGGTATCGATCAGGTTATCGAGATCCAGTGCAACGGGCGTTACCAGCTCACGCATGACCTGCGCAGCGCCGGTAATCTCTTCTACGGTTTCGCCCTTCATTCGCAAGGCTACCAGAAATCCCCCAATTTGTGCGTCCGTGGCTTCGCCAGACATGATGGTGGTCATGACCTCACGCATTTCTGCAACAGACAAATTTTGGCGGTCGACAACTCTTGCGATAAATTTTTGCATCAACATTTGCTCCCGCGACTTAGCCTTCAAGAAAATTGCGCAGCAGGTCATATCCGTGCTGGCTTAGAATACTTTCCGGATGAAACTGCACGCCTTCTATTGGCAACTCCTTGTGGCGAAGGCCCATGATTTCGTCCATTTGACCATCGTCGGTCTGGGTCCATGCGGTCACCTCCAGACAATCGGGCAAGGTTTGCTTGTCGACGACCAGCGAATGATAGCGCGTGGCCTCAAATGGCATGTTCAGGCCGCGAAATACGCCCTGGCCAGCGTGATAGATATTCGACAGCTTGCCGTGCATCACATCGTGGGCACGAATGACATCACCACCAAATGCCTGGCCAATACTCTGATGTCCCAGACAGATACCCAAAATAGGCACTACAGCTGCCATTTCCTGGATCAGCGCTACGGAAATTCCTGCCTCATTGGGCGTGCATGGCCCCGGCGACACCACGATTTTTTCTGGTTTCAATGACTTTACTTCATCGACTGTCAACTCATCATTGCGCAAGACTTTAATGTCGGCACCCAATTCCGCCAAATACTGCACCACGTTGTAGGTAAAGGAGTCGTAGTTATCGATCATTAATATCATGACGCACTCCCTTTGGCCTTTGATTTGTTTTGTACCAGTGAAGCGGCCCGCAACAGCGCTCGGGCCTTGTTCATGGTTTCTTTCCATTCCAGACGCGGCACTGAATCAGCCACAATACCTCCGCCCGCCTGGACATAAAGTGTATTGTCTTTAATAACCCCGGTGCGTATTGCAATGGCCATATCCATATCTCCATTCCAACCGATGTAACCCACAGCTCCGCCGTAGATACAGCGTTTGACCGGCTCAATTTCGTCAATAATTTCCATTGCGCGGATCTTGGGCGCACCGCTGAGAGTACCAGCAGGGTGTACCGCACGCAGCACATCTATGGCATCAAGCTCTGGCTTTAACTGTCCAATGACGTTGGAAGTGATATGCATAACGTGGGAATAGCGCTCTACGACCATTTGCTCGGTCACTTTGACCGTCCCTGTTTGGGAGATGCGGCCGGCATCGTTGCGACCCAGGTCAATCAACATCAGGTGTTCGGCAATTTCCTTGGGATCATCGAGCATGTCCTTTTCCATGGCCAAATCATCTTCTTTGGTCTTGCCCCGGCGACGGGTACCGGCAATAGGCCGAACAGTCACTTCGCCGTGATCAAGTCGCGCCAGGATTTCTGGCGATGCCCCGACAATCTGGAAGCCACCGAGGTCCATAAAGTACATATAAGGCGATGGATTCACCGCCCGCAAGGCACGATAGAGGTTAATCGGGTCTTCATTGAACGCCATGCGCAGACGCTGCGATGGCACCACCTGCATAATGTCGCCAGCGACACAGTATTGCTTGATCTTGTCGACAGCAGCCTCATAACCTTCTTGCCCCAGACTGGACTTAAGCACTGACTCATCCAGGTGTGGTGCACCCAAAGAGACCTCTGCCAGTTTGGGCTGCTTGCCCTGTAACTGCTGCTCGATCTCATCCAGACGCTGCTGGGCCAGATTATAAGCATCATCGTTATCAGCGGCCACATGTGTGACAAGTGTCAGGGTTCCGGCAAAGTTATCGAAGATCACCAGGTCTCTTGACCGCATCAAGAGGATATCCGGCACTCCCAGCTCATCCGGGGGAACTGTGTCTTTTAAACGCTTCTCAACATAGCGAACCACGTCATAACCGATATAACCCACCAGGCCACCGGCAAAACGCGGCAAGTCCTCAAGTTCAGGCACCGATAATTCGCGAATATATTCCTGAAGGAATGCCAGTGGGTCTTCCCGGGTAAAACTCTGGGTATCCCCGGCTTTGATCAAGTCGATTTTTTCACCGCAGACGCTAATATACTCTTCGGACTTGAGACCGATAATCGAGTAACGCCCCCATTTTTCAATGGACTCAACCGACTCGAGCAAATAGGTATAGGGCTCACCAGCCAGTTTGGAATAGACGCTAAGAGGCGTATCCAAATCTGCCAGCAGTGTTCGGGTAACGGGTATTTCTTGGTAGTTTTGCGCCGCAAGTTCGGCGAATTTTTCAGGGGACATGGCTTTTCTTTCTATCCTGCTTCTATCTGCGTTGCTTTATCTGTGTTTACAGGTTTTGCAACTAAATGTGGTCGACTTTGAAAAGTCGTGAACAGTCAGGTTTGCCAACCACGCCAACAAATAGCGGCAGTCTGAGGCAGCCCGACGAGCGCGCGGATAGAAAGATTGGAAATTTTCATGGTGCGCGATTCTAATGAAAGTTTTACGCCAAGCCAACTTTTTGGCAGCTTTACCTAATGTTTAGAAGCCAAACGGGATTGCACAGTCAACGGCAAACTCACCTCTGGACATCCTTACACTGTATACCAACACCTCTACTCCGGCATCGACAACTTCCCGTAACGTACTGACATACTCAGGATCTATATCCTCTGCAACCGTCACATGGTCTATGGCGGTGTGCTGAACACAAAAAAACAATACCGCTCGATAGCCTTGCTGCCGTGCGACCAATAGTTCTCGCAAGTGTTTGGTGCCACGGCTGGTCACTGCGTCTGGAAAAGCACCCAGACCCTCTTCATAGCCAAGAGTAAGGTTTTTCACCTCAACCAGGCAACCTTGATCCGGCTCTTCGGAGTTATCCATTCCAAGACGAAAATCCAGACGGCTGTTTTCTTTACCAAATCGAAATTCCGGCTTAATGACCGGGTATCCTGACAATTCATCAATAACGCCGTTCTGAAGCGCTTCGCCAACCAGCTTGTTGGTTCGCCCGGTATTTACCCCGGCCATCCCTCCATGTTTGGCGGTTACCGCTTCCAGCGTGTATTTAAGTTTTCGCCTGGGATTATCGCTTTGGGATAGCCAGCAAAGGCCATTATCAACAAGGCAGTTTTTCATACTGCCAGTATTTGGACAGTGGGCGACAATCAGTTCACCGGAGTCAAGAATGACATCGACAAAGAAGCGTTTATAACGGCGCTGGAAACGCCCCTGTAACAATAGTGGATCAAAGTTCACAAACTGACCTCTGGCAACCCCAGTCGCGGCGAAATTTATAAGTAAAAATGACTGGATTCAGTCCTTTAGTTCTGGTAATTTCGCCGCCTAATTTTTTTCGGCAAAACATAGGTCTGACCGACATGGCAAAAAAACCAGCAGCTGCAGCTAACAGCATGGATATCCACGGGATTGCGCCTTACCAGCCCAAGAAAAATGAAGAATACATGAATGAGGCTCAAAGGGAGCACTTCAAAAAAATTCTTTATGCCTGGAAACACGAGTTGATGGAAGAAGTGGATCGCACAATGAGCCACATGAAAGACGAGGCAACCAATTTTCCGGACCCGGCAGATCGTGCCTCCCAGGAAGAAGAGTTCGCGCTGGAGCTTCGTACCCGTGAACGCGAGCGGAAACTGATAAAGAAAATTGACCAAACGCTTGATTTGCTCGTAAACGACGAATATGGCTTTTGCGATCAGTGTGGCATTGAAATAGGCATACGCCGCCTGGAAGCTCGGCCTACTGCCACTCTCTGTATTGACTGTAAAACCCTCGACGAAATAAGAGAAAAGCAACTCGTCGGCTAAGCGCCTGTACTTCTTGCGCGGCACCCTTTGTCGCGCTGACATTGGCTTTATATGACCAAATACATCGGTCGATTCGCTCCATCACCCACTGGACCGCTTCATCTCGGCTCCCTGGTAGCCGCACTGGGCAGTTACCTGGACGCCAGAGCACACGATGGCAGCTGGCTGCTCAGAATCGAGGATATCGACCCCCCCCGGGAAATGCCCGGTGCCAGAGACCTGATTCTCAAACAGCTGCAAGCCCACGGCCTGAAATGGGACGGTGAAGCGATTTACCAAAGTCATCGGCTGGCCGTCTATCAAGACCATTTCGATCAGCTTAAACATGAGGAAAAACTGTATGCCTGTGACTGCCCAAGGCATCGGATCAAAAAGCTGAACGGAGTTTACGATGGCTATTGCCGTGACCGGGCATTGCCCTTTGACGCAGATGCCGCAATACGAGTTAGGCAGAAGCCAGAAAATATCGACTGGGACGACCTGATCCTGGGCGCGCAGTCATTTTCTCCCACGGAGCTGGGTGGTGACTTCATTGTTCGCCGGCGGGATGGGCTATTTTCGTATCAACTGGCCGTTGCCCTGGACGATTCACTGGAAGGCATCTCCCATGTAGTTCGCGGTGCGGACCTCCTTGACTCCACACCTCGCCAGATTTATTTACAACATCTGTTA
>Ga0222652_1000356_pt1 | contig 20782 bp, 38 predicted proteins | sample AntAcemetagen371_FD_179803 | JGI IMG/M metagenome (GOLD analysis project Ga0222652, IMG submission 179803) | Saline water microbial communities from Ace Lake, Antarctica - #371 | ecosystem: Environmental > Aquatic > Non-marine Saline and Alkaline > Saline | place: Antarctica: Ace Lake... | reverse complement strand
CCACGCCTTGTTCAAAGCATGGCGCCAACGGTGGCTTGGTACAATATGATCAGCGCGCCCGTGATCACTATGGCGGCGGATACTATCGCCAGCGCCGCCACTACTGGCATACGGCTTTCAGGTTCCTTGCTCATACGTGCCCCGGCATAATTGCATTCAATCGCTTGGCCCATAGCAAACCTTTGGTGTGGCGCCGGGTTAAATCACTCGGATGCGTTTTTGTTGCATCATCATGCCAACGCTCAACACGGCCGGTGAACAAGAATTCCTTTTTATCCCATCGCGGCAATTCACGAAACACAACCAAGCCCATCACGATATTGAACAACACATCAGATACCACACCGATCACGCCAGCGACCAACACCAATACCGTGATCAACGCACCTGAATCGTTATACAGGCGCTTTGCGCTCACAACGTCCGCGTGGTATCCCATATCTTTCAATTGCGCCAGCATGAAGAACCACGGCGCCACAAACCCGGTTAACAAACCCAAAGCCAAAATATTCATTCCACAACCTCAATTTCATTTGTATCTTGCGCGACTCTAATGGCATCCGGCCCGGCCCCGCAATTGGGACAATGAACCGCACCCAATAATTCAGCCAAATCACCCAACGGCATCGGAAGAATTGAGTTCCCTGTCAAATTTAACAGACGTTCTAGTGCTTCACTCATTCGCTCTGCTCCTGTGGTGGTGGTGGTATGCGCCGAGCATCTTCTAACCCGTTAGGGTAGCCACAACACCCACAAGGGTAATTTTCAGTCACAGCATTGTGGTCCCACACGCAAGTGAACTGCTCGCGCAACCTATCGACCTCTGCCTCTAACTCAGCTATGAGCTCTGCCTGAGCACGGACATTCGGACCGGCGTTAATGCACTGCGCAAGCACTTCCTCCATTAACTCTATGTGAGTGTCTGCGTGCCCGGTGGCTAAGCCAGCGGCAATGACAAGTCCGCAACATTTCTCCAACTCACTCATTTGCTCTGCTCCTGGGGTGGTTGGGCTGGCTTAGGTTTTGCCGCTCGCCACGCCGCCCAATCAAGTGCGCTGGCAACATCAGAGAAGTAATCGACTTCATCCTTACTGTTAACTGTTTGATTTGGGGAGAGAACCAATACCGTAGATAGGCCGCCTGGCATTGATTCAACTACCACGTAGATATTATTCAAGGTCAGCTTGTCAATTTTGGACTGAATATTAAAAGTGGCGTGTCGCTCTAGTTCAGCTATACGCTTTGCCTGTTGCTCGTATAGGTCTGCGTGGACGTATTCGGGCCAACCTTTGCCGGAAACTCCCATAGCCATTGCACCGTTTATCCATATCCGCTCTGGCGCTTCACTCATTGCTCTGCTCCTGGGGTGGTTGGGCGGCTTTCATTGCACGCCAAATTTCAACTTGTTCGCTCATTCTCCCACCATCCAAAGCCCGCGCCATTCCCAATACGTTAACGGGCGGCTGTATATCAGTTCACCGGGTTCTTCCGTATCCACGGCATCAGGATCAAACAAAAACAAGATGGTTACTTGCTCGCCTTCCGCTTCAATCATCATCAGATTTGACTAATGTTAACGTTGGCCGCACCGGCGGTTTGATAGTGGTGAAGCTTGGTGAAAGAACGGCTTCGGCCAACGCTTTGTGAAGGCGCACGTTTTCGTTTTCCAAGTGTTCAATGTAGCTGCCCAAAGCTTCCAGATATTCCGGGCTTTCCGGCCCAATTCTGTTGTTCATGTGATTTTATACCCCGCTTGTTTCAATTCGTTTTCAATGAAGGCAATGCGCTTGGCCTCTTGGCGTAACGCTTTCGCAATCTTCATGGCCAGTTGATCAGTCACCAAGATAACCGTTTGCCGTTCTTCATGTAGCGTGCCTTCAAACGCAACAGTTTTGTGCCGCGTCCCGCTTTCCAGGGTTGCGGCGATATCTTCTAACTTCACACCGGATCATCCATTAATTCCGCGTAATTGAATTCCGGCCACAATTCATTCACCAACTTGTTGTCACCGTCAACCCGAACCAACGTATCTTGATAGATGATTAGGCGTTCGGGTATCTTCAAGACGCCACACAAGAACGCTTTGCCGGGTTCGGTGATCATCCAATACCCGGATGTTTTCTTGGCTTCATCATTGTTTTCAGCGCCTTCAATCAAACTGATGTGTTCAAACTTCGCAAAATCACCAGATTTTTGAAACTGTTTGTAATGGTGGAAGCCCGGCCCCAAAGCGTTCAACCGCTGCAAATCGGAAATCATCGGGCGGCCAATACGGCGCGGATATATTTTATTGATGCGTTCGCATACCGGACAAATGGCGCCCGGCGTTGTTCCGGCGGCACCCAACACCCATTCTTTGGCGTTCATCAAGGCATCATTCGCAAACAAATCTTCGGGTTGGTAACGATGTGCGGCTTCGCGTGCTTTCTTATTCTTCATGGAACACCGCCCGCAATACTCTATCCACATCAATCGGCTTCCATACGTTAACCAACAAGATGCCACGGCCATCAACCATTTTATCCAGGCAATCATGCATCACGCCAACACGTTCACCGCCCCACTTTTGTGAAAGTTCCATCCACGTTTCAATTTCATCATCAACGTTGGAAATACGGTTTGCCGTTTGTCCGTTGCGGCTCTCGCACACCGGGCAAACCGGCGATGCCGGGCTGTATGGGTTACCACAAGTCGCGCAATTAATCCCGCCGCCGTGGTGTGCGCTCACATATGGCCCCCGAACCACGGCCGCATCATGCCCGGTATGCAGGCAACGCGGGCAATGGCCGTTTTCGTTTGTGTCATACGACCAACCGCACTTGTCGCAAATCACTTGCATCAATTCACCTCTTTCGGCTTGAACGGCCCAACGCCATCAATATCAATGCTTTCAATGCACATGATTTGGCTCACGCCACAACACATTTCCGGGCGCCCGTTGAAGCTCACCCAAATTGCATCAGCATAGCGGCCGTGGCGGGTCACTTCGCCATCTTCGCAATCAGGGTGAAAGGGGTTGCCGTTAGCGGCGTGCGGTAAATACCGAACGCGCTGGCCAATGGTGAATTCTTCTTGATCGGGTTGCATGCGATCCGCTCCAACTTGAATTTATTTAATAGGCACGTTGTACCATATACCAATCAACGCAAATGTTCCAACCGATCTTCATGGCTATGATGTTCGACACCGGCCACTTTGGTGGTTGGGTTCCAATAATCATCCATCGCACCAAGGATTTTGGCGGCGGCGTTGTTCTTGTGAATCAGGATATTTTTTTCATATCCATATTGGATCAGGGTTTTGGCACGGGTAACAGAGTCTAAAAACCCCGGATACGTGGCGTAGTTTTCCATCCCTTGGCGGCCGGAAAAGCCCATGAACAAACACATGCCCGTTAGGGTAAGCGGTTCACCAGGGGATTGCATAACCCGTTCATAGTAAGCGTTTACAGCTTCATCGAATTGGGCGGGGTTGTCGTATATGCGCGGGCGGCCACCAAGGTTTTCTTCCCTTTCGTAATCGTCGCGCATGAAAGGCATTAATTCGCCTTCAATAGCTTCTTCACTCATTCGTTTTGCTCTTTCGCGTTGAATGATGCCGGGTTCTATCACCCGGCGTTGTTTGTTCCAGAATTAATCGGTTTCTTTTGCTGCCGCCTTCTTGCGGCTTCCGCCCTTTGCTTTTGGCGCATCAGTTGATTCTGATGGTGTATTGCCATCGCCAACGGATTCGGCTTTGGGTTCATCCGGCGTCACCTCTTTCGGCATGATATCAGGATGGCATTGTGGTCGCTGGGCCATTGTAGTTTCCTTGGCTTTGGTTGTGGTTAAACCCCGGTTTCGCGGGCTTGCGGGCTTGGTGTGTAGTCCTTAGTCCGATCACGTTGCGGGTTCATCTGGTTTTTCACATTGCCTGAACCTGGCATCACGCCAGCGCATGGCTGTTTTTGAGCGCATCCGCCTGGGCTTGGCATAACTGGTGAATGATGTTTCATGGTCAAATAGTCCTGTTTTGGTAAAGTCTCACCGGCAATGTACGTTTTTCACCGTTTATTTCAACATGTGTTTTCACGCCTTCTTCACCATAAACACTTGTCCAATAACCGGCATCAAGTTTTTCACGGCGCGCTCACCAAAGAAAAAAACCAAAACAATCAAGTTTATTGTAAACAATGCCGCTTCTTGTCGATCCGTCAAAGCGCCCATGCCAGCGGCAAGCCATTTGTAGTCAAGGTAAAGCGTGAAGTATGCAAACACCGGGCGAAACATGCCGCGTGCAAAGATAACCACGGCGCCCACATAAGGTATTGATTTCAAATCACTTGCGGTGCCTTCCAGCGCAATGGTGCGCTTATTGAATTCGGCATCTTGCTTGGCGCCAAACTCCAACAAATCCATTTCTTTCTTGTGCTGTTGCTGGCCAATAAATAATTCCAGTTCGGCCGCTTCTTGTTCGGTCATTTTGGCGGGCCATCTATCGCGGATGAACCCAACAATTTCTTTGCCCGTATCCCCGCCAAAGAACGCTTTAATGCCTGATGCGATTGCGCCAATGCTCATGGCTGATTTCCAATTTGGTCATATTGCCGCTGTTCAATTCTTTCAATGGCTTGGCGTATCCAATCAACGTCACGGCCCACTTCCGCCGCCGCCTTGCCGTTTGATTCAATCTTAGTTTCAAGCTTTTCTATTTGCTCGGAATTCTTCGCCTTGTATGCTTCAACAACTTTGGCGGCGGTTGCTTGTGCCGTGGCTTTGGTGGCCTCTTGGGCCATGGTGTATGACACCGCACCCGATCCGCCTGTGAGAGTGACAACGCCCGCAATGATTGCGGTCCAAAACTTCAATGGGCTGTTGTTACTGTTGATATCAATTTCAGTGCCGTGGCTCATACTTTTTCTGTTTGTCAGGTTAACGGCCAATTGTCCCGATTTTCAGCGATATGTCCACAACCGTGCGCCTTGGTGATCAAGATGCACATAGCGGCCGTTGATTGGGCCATGTTGCTTGACTCCCACACCGAACCCCAACGTGGTTGCCCGATCAATCAGCTTGTACATGCGTTCAAAGCTTATCAATTGATCAGCGGCGCCTTTGGTATGCGGGCCATCACGCTTGGTGCCATCGCCAGAATATAACGAATCATTGTATGCCGGGCATCGGTAAAAACTGGTGATGTGAAAGGGAAATCCGAGCGCCACACGCAACGCTTGCAGGTTTTCACAAAAGCTTTCAAATTCTGGATCATCAATTGGCAAATGGCATTCACCACACTTGCAGCGCATTTCATCCAGGGTGAAGTTTGCGAACCGGGCCGCAAATCGTTCTTCCGCTTGTTCACGTTCAATTGTGTTCATTGGCGTTGTGCCTCCCACCATTCTTGCAATTTCTTGATGGCAAATGGTTCCAAATAAACTTTATCGGTGGCCTGGGCCGGGTCATGGTGGTTGGCTGTTAGCATAACGCCGTAACCATCAAACGTGGCATAGGCGCCATCACCCAAATGAATCGCGTTTTCAGGATCCAATTTCTTGCCCCTCAGATTTGCCCGAACCTTCCAACGCTGGCGTTTCGTTTATTGATTCAATCAGTTCGGCAGTCATAAAGGTTGCCAACTGGTTTGCGCTGTTCACCATTTCTTCCGCGCAGATGGCCAAAATTCGCTTGCTCATTAAATCATCAAGCGGCATTTCAACATCAGTTTCATGCCGATTTCTGAACGCCAATCTTCCGGTGTACGTGCCAGTTGCCGGGCCGTATGTTTCAAGCTCAATAGTTAATCGTTTCAATTTCATGGGTTGCATTCCTATGGTTGCGGTAAGTATCCATCACGGATAAGTTCATCAATGGTTCGGGCCATGCCTTCAAGGTGATACAGGCTTATTTCATTCTTTTCGGCCAACACTTTGATGCGGCCATCAACAATGCCGTGGCACGTATCGCAAGCCCATGCACCAAGTAAATCGTTCGTTTTTTTAGCTATCCCGCGCAAACCCGGCAAAGCTATGTGCGCCAACACGGTGGTTTCACGCCCGGCGCAATTCAAGCCATACGTTGAAGCGATCCGAACCAAACACGGTTTGTCCCGCGCATGCTTCTTGAAAAAGTCTTTAACAAACGGGCGGCCGGTGTGAGGGTTTATGCAATTAACATCCATATGCCATACCCCACGCAAGCAACGGCCGCCGATATTCCGGCAATATGAAAAGCCGCGCTTCGCCAATCATCAAACATGCCCGGCTTGTGGCTGATGTGTTCGCGCCTATCTGGCCCGCGCTTGGCCTTTCTTCGATCATGGCTAAAACGCTGCCAATTCGCGGCGCAAATCTTCATTGTGTTCTTCATTCGGCCCGCCCACAAAATGCTTGATGGCGATATCAATAAACTTGTTGTATATCACCTCGAATTCTTCTTGGCCCATTTCATCGAAAGCGATTGATTTGGGTATGTACATCATCACGCCCTTGGTGGTGATGTGTTCCCGATAGTGTCCGGCCTTCAATTTGAATTCAACCAACAAATCTTCAATGTTGGTGTACCGCTCTTGGTTTTCCAACACGGTATTAAATAGCGCAAAAGCTTTGCGGTGGTGGTCAGGGTTGCGGCTGGATTTCATGTTGGCCTTGAACATATCGCCGGGTTTTTTCTTGTGTAGCCATTCGGCGCCAGCTTCAAAAGCTGGCTTTAACATGCCGTTGTGATCTTTCGTTAGTATGATTTGCATTGGATAACCTTATTGTGAATATGTGCCCGTTCTTATCCAACCACGCGGGCCACCGTGGCTATTCACAAGGCTGCACGGCGGGAAGGTATGGGAGCTGCCAGTACCGTGCACTTTGCTGGATTCTTATTTCATGCGTAGACTATCAGCGCCACGCTCAACACTAAAGCCCGGCAATGTATCGCGTTCATCTTCCGGGGTTTCATCCCATAGTTTTTTCAATGCGGTTTTGTCCGGTTTGATGCTCGTTTGTGTTTCAAAATACCCTTGCGGCAATGCCATATCATCTTTCACAAGCACCGATTCGCGGCCCTTCGCCACCGTGAACATACCCAACGGCAATTCCACTTTTGTTTTCTTGGTGCGCTGCATGTGCGCCAGCAAATAACCCCGCAACCACTTGGCGCGGTTTTCCAACGTCTTGCGCCTGGCTGCCAATCGGTTTTCTTCCATTTTGATCGTTTCACCGAACGCTTCCCAATTGCGCAACAACGCAAAGATGCCGTTGGCCTTGTTTTCAAACGTTTCGGTTTGATCATCCAACGCTTCGGTTAACGCTTCCAACATGGATTCATCGCCATCGGATTCTTCCATCATGGCTTCAATTTTCAGCATATCATCTGCAAGATCATACAAACTTGGCATCACTCTTTTCCTTCTTCTGAATTGGCGTTGGCCATATCGGCGGCGCGTTCAATCTTTATCAAATCACGGGCGCGCACGTTCTTAAATGAATTCAAATTCTGCACTTGATCCGGCGAACCGTGCGCTTCCACCCGAACCCGTGCGGTTTTGTATATCTTTTCCAACTCATACATTGAAACGGCGCTTGCCATCAGATCAGTTGTTTTGCTGAACCATTCATTGAATTCTTGTTTTTGTTCAACGGCCGCTTCTTCTCGGTTGGTGGCGTGTTCAATGAATTCTTCACGCTGCAACGCTTCCACATAATCAGGATTATCAAATTGGCCCATGCGAACATCACCGCCCATGCCCAACATACTCATGGCTTTTGTTAGCGCATCGGTAATGCTTTTCTTTTCATAGTCGCCATCGGTAATCGGGCCATATTTGCTCATATAAACAAAATCAGTGTGGCCAGTGGCTTCAATGGTGCAACGGGTTTCACCAACCATGTACCACAATTCAAGCCGCACGGTGTTGATCTTGGATGGCCCGAAGTTGATCGGCACGCCATTATCATCTTTATAATCCGCCTTCATCATTCGGGCGCCTTCAACCAATTCGGAATCGCGAACCGTATAACCCCAACCAAACCCACACGGGCCAAACGCTTCGGTGAATTTCTTGATTTGATATTCAGCGTTGATTGACGTTAACCGGGCGCCGCTTTCCATGCGCTTGGTGAAACGGGTATCCGTTACTTCAAACAAATCCCACACACACAAATTTTCATCACGTTTGTTTTTGTTTGGCTTGTTCATCAGTGTTGCACCTGTTCATCACTTCGGGCTTGTTGCATGGCCAAGAATTGGCGCGCTTCATTGGCGGCGCCAGCGGCATAACCACTTTCAAAAGCTGAACGGAATGCGGCAATTTCATCTTCATTGAAGTTGTTGATGATGCCGCCGGTGGCCTGCACAAAATGCATCCAGGCAACATTAAATTCTTCTTGAAGTGCGCGTGGTATTTTTGAAGTCATTTTTTTTGCTCTCTTGTGAATATGGGTACATAGTGCCATGATCCGTGCCACCTGTAAACAATGGATAAGAAAAAATGCCAACTGCCCGTGAAGGTATGGCGCCAATAGCCACGCAAGTGCGAATTGAAGCCAAGGAAAAGTTGAAGGCAATCACCCAACACAAAAAAGCGAACGTTGATACCCGTTGGAGTATGACAAGGGAACTGGAAACACTAATTGAAAAAGAACACAAAAGGCTGAAATTGTAATGTTTTGGAAAAAGAAAAAACCCGTTGAAGTGCTGATGCATCGCCAAGGCGCCACCGTGTACCGTGATGGCCGCTATTTGGTGGTTGATGCACGCATGAGCACGCGAAGCAAAAAAGGCCGTGAAGCGCTGTTTGATTTGGCTGATGCCATCCTGGCGCAATCGCGTGACATTCCGAAGTTATCCACAGAAACGGAAGCCGCTAATAGTAAGATGTAAATTTATATAAAGATTGTTGCTTTTGTTGTAGGGGATAAAATGCGCTTAATTTTGACGATTATATCAACAAAATCAAAGGGTTGGCTTGTGCAAAACTTGTGCAAAACCTTTGGGCAAAGTGTGCAAATCTTGTGTTGTAAATGTGGGTAGAAAAAAGAATCACAGTTCCAGCATAAGTTGTCCACACCCTGGCTTTGAATTTGTTGAACGCATGACACCGGAAGCATTGGGCCGCATGCATGAATACATGCACCCGGCTGATCCGGTCACCAAATGCATCCATTGGAGCGGCGCGCACAATTTTGGATATCCGATTTTTAACCTTGGTGATGGCCCAATGCACGTTTCAAGAATTGTGCTAATTGAAATAGGACGATGGCCCGATTGGGCTGATGATGGCGACAAATGGCACGCGCATCACACTTGCTTCAATGGCAGTTGTGTTAATCCATATCATTTGATGTGGTGCACGCCCGCTTTTCACCGTGAATTGCACCAAATAGCCCGTGAACTGGATGATTTCTATGAATAAACCCGTCAACCCGGATGGCAACCGGGGTTCATATTTCCCGGCGCCAGCTTACCAAAAGAAGTACCGGCCGCCGGATGAAGTGCAAACGGCAGCGGATCACATCAAATATTTGAAGCACTTAATGCAACAACCGATTCAATCCGATGATGAAACGCCGGATGCACCAGCGCCAATGGTCACGTGTGAAACATCACAGGATCACGATTGGATCGAATGCGAACGATACGGGCAAACGATAGTTTGCGAAAAATGCGGGCAATTGGCTGAACACCCGGCCCGCTGGTATTCAATAAAAGGATATGCAACCCATGCCAGTCAAAATCAAACCGATGATTGAAACGAGGGGACGCAAAGCCCACCCGCAAACGCTTACCGAAGAAGATATTTTGTTGATACAAAACGCCTTGTTGGAACGTGAACGGTTGCGCAGTGAACTAGAATGGATAGAAAAGCGCAAACGTAAAATAATTCGGGATCGCAAACAATTAACCATGAAGTCTTTGGCGCAAAAGTTTGATTGCACCGAACACGCAATTTATAGGGTGACAATAAAATGACCACTTTTTTAAGCTTCGGAGCTCGGCCCCAACAAAACGGCACGATTATTCAAGTTAGCATGTTGGCGGGCTCCAACCCCGATCCGGAAAGCGGCGATATGCTGCCCACCGGCGAATTGTATATGCAACCCCATGAATGGGAAGCGTTGCGCTCACTTCTTGTTTCTGGAATGCACGATGCCAAGCGCAACCATGTGCCGGTTGAAATCATGGATGGCACCAGGCGTGCCACCGGCGGTGATAATGTGGTGGATTTTCAACGCAACTGGAAAGCGTGAAGGCCAGCGGGCGCGGCGTGCAACCCGTTGAATGGCACCACGCCCGCCAACCTCACAACCAAATTATACTTCAACCCTTCAAAATGTGATGCACATCACTTGTTTTGTTTCGCGTGATAGGTACAATGTACCCATATTCACGAGGCACAAAAAATGACATTCCAAGAAACACAAAACACTTTCACTTTAGAATTCTTCCAAGCTCCATATGTTTATCACCCCGGATACAATCGTGGTGAACTGGTTGGTTATTTGCTTGGCCGGGTTGGTAGCGATAGAAACATCACGCGCTTGCCACTTGGTTCTTTAATCGAAGATATTTACGAGGGTGAATAGCATGAACATCAAAACAAAATTATTCATCGGCCTTGTGGCCATCAACGTTTTTGCTTGGTCAACCAATGCACGGGCCGAAGCTCCAACGGATCAGGAAATTGCGCAAGTCAAAATCCAGATGAAAGGATTGCGGGCCGATGAACCATGGATATATCACTTGGTTTGCGTTACCGCGCATCATATAGCGGCCAGCGATAAAGGGTTGATTGATCGGGCCGCGCATCGGGTACTTCAAGAAGCGCATTTTTATAGCTTCAAAGAAACCGGCGGATTCACCCACACGGAAGCCGCAACGTATTTTGAAAAAAGCGTTGATCTATCTTGGGAAGAAATCGCCAAAGGAACGCAGAATCTTGAAGATATGGCCGCTCTTGCTAATTTGTGCAGTGTGAACCAATGAGTGATTCACATCACTTGTTTTTCCCGTTGGTATAGGTACAATGTACCCATATTCACAAGGAACGAAAAAATGACATTTACCCGCAAAGATATAATCCGAAGCGAAACTTCATACACGCTGCCTGATGGCCGCCGTTTTTATAATGACGGATCGGATGCCGGATTCATGATTCAGCTTTTGGTTGATCTTGCAAACGGCAAAACCGTTGAAACACACCCATGCCTTTTTGAATTGGAGTAATAAACATGAACAACGATATTTTTAGCAGATACCTTGATGCCGTAGAACGGGCCGTTGGGTTCCCATATGCCGAAGTTGTGGTGAGTGTGGTTGAAGATTGCTTCAACAAGGGTTGTGGTGTTGATGAATGTGCAAACATTCTTTTAAAGGAATCTGAACCCGCAATTGAATGCGATTGTTGCGGCCGGGTTGGCCAAGAACTGGAAAAAATCGAATTCGGGAATGATAGCCAGATGCTTTGCGCTGGCTGCATTGAAAATGAAATTGGCCCGAACTGCCACCGATAAAAGGAAACAAACATGCCACGCGAATCAGGACATTACCCACCCGGCGTCGAATTTGATCCAAACGCGCCGTGGAACCAAACCGATGATGAAAGTGAACCGGAATGGTTTTTCTTTGAACAAGTTGTGCATGTGGCTGTAAAGGCCACCAGCGCCGCCGATGCCGAAGCGCAAATTGATGCGCTATTTGATAACCCAAATCTTGAAATTGAATACAAACCCGAAGCCACCAAGGAATAAATCATGTGCCATTCATCAGACTTTGACCATTTACAAGCGCCTAAGAGCGCGCACACGGGCCGTTATGTTGTTTACGGCACGATCACATCACCTATTGGCGTGGCGGCTGATATGGCGTTCACCCTAACGCTGAATGCCCTTGATGATGCCGATGCGCAAGCCACGGTTGCCGATTTGATCAGCGAACCCATAAAAATCTTCGGGATCATGCCGGTGAACGCCGAAGAAACTACCGATTTTGAAGATGATGTGGCCACCCTGTTTGGTGATGCATGAAAGAAGGTTTAACAATCGCCGCATGTATGGCGCTAGTTTTTTTCGGGCTGCAATTGAATGCGCTGGCACTTGAACCCGGTGGCGGCAATCTTTTAATTGTTATCGGTAGCGTCTGGTTTGGCTATGCCCTTCGGGCCGGTAGCCATTAACGTGAACCAAGCCACATAAGCGGGTCAGGCGGCCCGCTATAATGAAGCCATATTCACAAGGAACGAAAAAATGAATTTACCAAAGATGATCTATCGAATGCTTCAAATGGCTAACATCAAAACCCAAATTGCACGGCTTGAACTGGCTATTGCCACGGAAGCCCATTACATAGTTGAGGAAATCTAAAATGGAAACGGTTAAATCTTTCACAAACTACTATGCCGCCAAGTTTTGGCGGGAAGCTCAACCCCGGCCCCTTGAATTCATCATTGTGCCGAATCAACGCGGCAACGGATTTGTTGCCAAAAAATCAGGATGGAAAGCACCATGATTGAATTCACCAAATTTTTATTCCGATGCGCCGGATATATAGCCCTTGCCGTTGTGGTTTGGACTATCGGCCTGAACATGTATCTTTCAACGTTAAGCTGATGAACAAACACGTTGTTGCGGATTATATGCGGGCGGCTGCACTGGCCTTGGTGTTCGCCGCCATCCTGTTCGGTGATGCTTTAATCAATCTAATTGTTTGAAAAGGCTACTTCATTCCACACATTGGAACCGGCGTTCCCAAGGGTAAGCGTATCCGTTGCGCTCAATACCCTTGTGGCCGAACCAAGGTTCAAGCTTGCGCCATTGTTAAACGTAACGCTTGAAGCCGCTGGCCCCTGAATCGTCACAATCCACCCTTTCACATCCGCACCCATCGCCAGCGTATTCACCGCCGTGGTGCCCGTTAAAAGATGATAGTGGGCCGTGATCGGCAACGCTGATGCACTGGCCACACTGGTGATTGAATCATCCGCTTGCGGCCATAGGTTCTCACCAACCACCAAATTTGTGATTGTCCCATCATTGTCAGCGTATTTTGTTGGCGCGGTGCCCGTGTAGCTGTTGCCATCAATCGTGCAATTGGTCAGGTTTTGAACCGTAAGCAAATCGCCCGTTACTTCATGCATTGCGTTGTTGGTGATCAAAGCCGTGGTGGCGGCGCCGGTGATCGTGATGCCATCAATACCGTTTTCAATGCTGTTGCCATCAACATCAAAGATGGCGCCCGTGCAAGTTACATCCGAAAGAATCGCGGTTCCTGTTGCTGAACCAACGTTCACCAGGCTGTTGCCTTGAATCTTGATCAACCCGGTAACGCCATCGGTATCAATTTGAATGGCGTTGACCGCATCAAGGGAAGCCATGTTGATTTGATTTTTGCCAATGGTCAGGCCATCAACGTTTTCAACAAGCACTGCCGCCGCCGTTGGCGAATCAATCACGTTGTTCAATATCGAAACAAACGAAACATCCACGCCACCGCTCGCCCCATCAATAACAATGGCGTTGGCTGCAACGTCAATCAATTCATTGGAATCAATCAACCAATTATCACCAGGCGTTGTGCGTGTAGTGACAACCGAAACAATGCCACCAAGAACATTGGTTCCAACCAAACCATCAACCATGTTTCCCGCCACTTCAACGGTATCAACTTCCGCGCCCCAAACAATGGCGGCTGATGTTGAATCAAGGAACCGGTTATCAGTCACTTGAAGCTTCGCAATGTCTTGCACATAGATTGCGCCGCGTATGTTCACATCATCAGCATTGGCGCCCATCTTGTTGAACGTACACCCGGCAACGGTTAAATATCCTGGGTTTGTGAGCGCGCCAAGCGTGCTTTCAGTCTCGATTGCAATGCGCCCACCAACCACCGCCGGTGTTCCCTCAAAATCAAAATAACAATCCTGAATCAAGGCGTTGGCTGCATTCCCAACCGATACACAAGCTGGCAAGAACGGCGTGGCGGTGGCTTCCAGGCCACCCAAGAAGTTGCATTCATTGAACCCATACAACACTTTGAACGCCACATCCGTGGCCAAGCCGCGCACATCGTATTCCGCGCCGTTTTGGAACGTCACATTGTTAAAAGATATCAGGGAAACATTGCCCGTGGTGGCCGTAACCGATGAAGCGATTGAAGCCACCGAAGCTTCCGCAATCTGGTTTGAACTGTTGCCATCAACCGTGACGCCATCAAACATGAACACTTTATCCGCGCCGGATAACGTCAACATATCTGAACTAGCAAACCCGGTGTGCAAAATTCGGCCGTTGCCGTATATCCTGAAATCCACGCTTGCGGTTAATCCATCAACCAAAAAATCACCATCGGAACATTCGATGTTTCCGCCAACTGCCAACACCGCATTCACCGGGGTTGAATCATCGGCGGTGCCATCACCCACGGCGCCCGCCACATAAAAGTTTTTGTTGGCTTCTTGATCCAACAACTTTGCTTGATGCGTGGCCAGATCAATGAACCTGAACCCATCGGCCGTGCCAGTTGCCGCGGCAACAATTTCATACCGGGCGCCACCCTCGTTTTGATCCGCGTTATAGGTTTGCGTTTCAGCAATATCGCCAACATCCAAAGTGGTTGAAGCCACCATGGCGGCCACGCTCGCAAAGTTTCGCGCAAATGTGGAAGTGTCGACCAACGTAACAACATCATTCAGCGTGCGGATTAATTCATCACGTGAATTGTAAACTTCAACCGTTCGCTTTCCACTCCACCGCAAATCACCTTGAACCCGGCCGCCAATATCCAGGCGGTAAGGATTGACCGATTGCGAAACCGTCAAATCACTATCAGCAAATGCGGTGCCCAACGCGGATGTTCTATTCACCCGGATGCGCAAACCACCACCACCCAACGCCACGTTCTTCTTGTCGCGGAATTCTTGGAACGGGTTTATTAAATCATTGGCCATTTTTGCTATACCCTTGAAAGTTCATTCCATGCAGTGCCATCAAACCGCAACCACAATACATCACCGGCGGCCATTGCAAAATCACCGGCCAAAACCAAATCACCGGTGCCATCCTTTGCGGTGATCACGCTTGAACCGGTTGCCATTTCCAAAGCCACCACCATACCGGTGCGACCTGGGCCGCCTATGTTATCCAAATCAGTGACGGAACCGGAAGTGATCGTGTGGTATGGGCTTGAAACATTCACCGCCGTGGTGGCCACCGTAAGCGGCACCGCTGCATTGTCGCCGCTGATGAAGTTTTCACCAAAATCGGGGTTGGTCAATGTGCCAGTTATCGCCAGCGGCGTTGTTATCGCCCTGAAATCGTTACCACGGGCTTGAAGCGCGGCGGTTATCGTGCCCAACACCAAACCATTCACCAGATTCAAAAGCTTGTTACCGGCAACACGGGCCGTGGTGACGTTATCAATCGTGATGCCATCGGCAACCAACAAGCCGTTGATGATGTTTGAATCAACATGAAGCGCGGCCGTTTGCACGCTGGCTTCATCCATGATGATGCCTTGGGCCGTGTGATCTTCCACGGAATTGGATATCAGTTTCACCAAACCCTTGATGGCTTTGATTCTGATGCCTTCGGTGGCGCCGCCATTCATTTCATTCAACCCAATCAACGCATCACTGATTTGATCCAAATAGATACCCTCGGCGGCAACGTTGTTTATTTTGTTGCCTTCAATCTTCAAGTTGCGCGCAAATTCGGCGGCGCTGGAATTCCCGCCAACTATATAAATACCGGCACCGGCGGCCACATCAATGATGTTGTTACCTTTCACAACCCAAGCGTTACCAATTTGAGTGTTCAAGCTTGCACGCACATAAATGGCGGCCAATCCGGCTGAAACGGTATCAATGATGTTTTTGGTAACAAGAACGCGCCGGGCATCACCACGCCAACCAACGGCCGCGCCCAACGTATCAAAGAACCGGTTGGCTTGAACTGACATTCCAAACCCGGCTTCAATGTATATTGCAGGATCCGCGGCCCGGCCCATACGGTTGAAGGTATTATCCTTGGCAACCAATGAACCAAACGTGGTGGCGTTCGCTGTTGGATCGGCAACGGTGGCATGAATGGCTGCACGCCCGGCAACCGGCGCATCATTCAAATCAAACGTGTTGCCAGCAACTTGCGCACGGGCTTCACCGCTCAAAAATATTGATTGTTTATCAACACCCTGGGCACCACCAATGAAGTTGCCGCCCTTCACTTTCACCACTTGATTAAACGCGGTTAAGGGGTTCACCAGGCGCACATCAGCAAAGCCGCCATTGCGGAACGTCACATCTTCAAAATCAAGAACGCCCAACGTGTTGGCATTGCCGCCAATACCATCGGCAAGCGCCGCATTGAATAGCGCACCAATTTCACCAGCGGTTAGCACTTCATCATAAATGAAGATTTCCGATTCACGCGCCGTGGTTTCAGTTGTGAAGCCGGAATCAGCACGGGCCGCAATTGCGGTTCGGGTTGCGGTGATGGTATCGAACCAATCACCTTGAACACCGGTGCCGGTTTCGGTGATGGTCGCGGCGATATCCAAAGCCCCGCCAACATATAAAAGATACTCGGAACCATCATTGGTCATTACAACAAAAACATAATCCCGATCAACTTCTTGGCTTGCTTCCATCCGCACGCTATTGCCCGCTGATGTTTGAACCACAAAATATGGCTTTCTTTCGTCAACACCCCATTGAATAAAGGCGCTGGCCAAATCGTTTGATTGTGAATAAACCACGTGATCACGGGTTAAGCTGTTGATACCGATAAAAAAGCCAAGCGAACCAATTGGGTAATCGCAAAGCGCGCCCGCTATACCATCAACGCCAACTTCAAAATAATCACCGGCGCCATCAAAATAAATGGCATCGTTTGTGGGATCGTCAATCAGCGGCCCTTGCACTTCAAATGAAGGATCACCACCGGTGGCAATCACGGTTCCATCAACAACGCTGATGCCAACATCCGGCGGAAAGCCGGAAGCCGCGTTCATTCTCCAATAGTGGTCCGGCCCTGGGCCGTTCGGGTCGCCTTCATTCCCGGTGTTGGTCAACGTATCGGTAAAGCCACCATCAGGCGGTGTCGGTGTCGGTGTCGGTGGCGCAAACGCTCCACTAATCGCATTCCAATGTTCAAGCACGGCGGCCGCGCTTAATGCGGCGTTATCGCCCAACACTAGAAATTCATGGATATCAAGATCAACCAAATGTGCAGTTGAACTAGGATACTGAACGCACGTTCTCACGCTTGCAGGCGAAACCAAGCCATCCCACCAAGTTGTTGCATCATAAGTGGTGCCAACACTTGATTCAGCAAATGAATTAATAAGCACACCATTCACATAAAGGCGCGGTTCTATACCATCATGGGTTAGCGTGATTAAAGCGAAGTGTGGCAACACCAAATCAAGCCCGGTATCTGCTGGCAAATAAACGCGCCGATAATAATCACCGGTAACATTTGCACTACTTTCAACGCGGCCCGCCGTATAGATAATAGTTGCGCCAAAAGAAGTGGCGCCAAAATGCAATGTGATATTTTCATCAAGGCCACTTGTGCCTTCCCCGAACGCATAAAATGGGCGCGGGGAAAAGCTACTGGTGCCCGGCAACGTGTTCAACGTCACAAGAACGGAAACTGTACCCGCTGAATTTGCGGCCAACAAACTGGTTGTGCTGGTTTGTGTATATTGCCCACCGGCCCCGCTATACCGCGAAAAATAATCCGGGTAATTTGAAGCCCTTGATACATCAGCTTGATTTGTTGCCAATCTTGTGGCGAACCATGACAGTTGCCCATGTGATGCCGCACCAACGCCAATGCCACCCTCCAAAACTGAATCAAGAGACGCGCCACCAATCCAACCTAAATTCATGTAATACGCTTTTTGCGTTTTAGAAAAACGATCAAGCATGTATTCATAATAATCTTGTGGCTCAAAAGCCAACGCTGCCGAATTATGCAAGCCGATAACTTGCGCACTAGTCAGCGCCGTATTCCGCCAAACAAGTGGGCGCTGAGTAATCATGTGCGATAGATGTACGCTTGCCGGTGAGCCGGTCGTGCCCGATTGGCTTGAACCAAAACAAATCAAACCCGCCGTACCAACACCGTTGGCATCCAATACTTGGTCAGCCCAACTATCACCATCAATTCCGGTGCCGCTTGAAGTGGTTGTGCACGCTATTTCAGCGCCGTTCAAATACATTCTGATGCCAGCGCCATCAGCGGCTTGAACCACCGTAAAAATATACGGCGTGCCATCATCAATAGGCGTTAAATCATCACTAATAGCCATCAGCCAATCACTACCGGCTGTATTTATGAATCTATTAATCGTCAAATATAGGCGTTGATTTAAAACTGAAAGTTTTATTGTGGTGGCATCGCTCAACGTTGTTGAGTTTCTATAACCAATTGAAAATAACGTTGCGCCTTCGGATGGCGAATCACCAATTGGGCCAAAATGGCAAAAAGCCACGCTAATCGTTGCCGTTGTCCAACCCGCCGCAACAGGATGCCCCGCCACACCCACCGCTGAAATTGCCCTGATGGTTGATCCTGGCGTTACCCACAACCCGTATTCCAACGGGTTATTTCTTATAACACCCGGCCCTTGGCGCAACGGGCTGTTTTGTGGCGTTACATCAGCCAAACCACCATTGCCCGAATTAAGGTATGCACCGCTTGCTTCATCCATCACATAATTCAATTGTGGTGTTGGCAATGCTGCTAGGGTTGCTGCAAAAGTATTAGGCACTTAAAACCCACCCAACCGTTGCGTTGGCTTGATTGCCGTTTTGCTGGTTTCCATCAAGAATCACGCCTTTAAATTTCACCGAAGTAACCGCAATAGATGTGATTTGGAATAAATCACCGGATGAATTGCCAAGTTGCAACATCGCACCTCCACCCACAAACCGGATGTTGTGCGGTATTAAAAGATTGGCCGCCACAAATGTAAAGCCATCAGGCACTTCAACTTCCGTGCATGCGTTGATAACGGCTTGCATGCTGGTTTCATCATCGGTGCCACCGTCACCCCTGGCGCCCGCATAAATGAAGTTGTTGCGGCGCTCACGATCCAAAAGCTTTGCTTGCAGACCATTGCCAAGATTATGGAAAAAAAAGTTGTCAGCGGTGCCCGTACCAGCGGCAACAATCACATACCGGGCGCCACCAATGTTGGTGTTGCCATAATATGCGGCGGTGCGCACCACATCGCCTTCAACCAAATCGTTATCCGATACCATCGCGGCAACGCTTGGTTCATAGATTGTGATTAGATTGGTATCCCCGGCCGATGATGCAACCACATCATCCAGGCGCCGGATTCTTTGCCCGGCTGCATTGGATACCACAATGGTGGCAAGCCCTGAATAATGAACATCGCCGCGCACAACCCCGAAGTGGTCAAGCGTGTAAGGGTTCGATTGCGCGACCGTCAACCCTGAATCCGAGAAAATAGGTAGTTGCGTTATTTCTTGCCCATTCACAAAAAATTCAAGCGAACCCAAAGCCAACGGCGTATTGCCATCATCTTTGAATTCTTGGCGTGGGTTTAGTACCTCATTCGCCATTTGGTTGCGCTTCTTCTTCTTCCGCTGGTTTGGTCAAATAGCCAATTGCACCAAGCGTGGCCAATTGTGTTTTTGTTCCTTCACCAACCGTGTTTCGCCAGCGGCGCCAAACCTCAGAACGGTTCAACATCATTTCCGCTTCTTTCACTTTTCCTTCCATGGCTTTGTTCAACGCCTTTTCAAACGCTGTTGATGATAGTAGTTCATCGGCGGCGCGGTCATTCTTCACCATGGATTTCACGCCCCTATCAATTCGATCAGCGGCGGCGGCGCCAAAGTGGCCGCCCGCTTTCCAACCGGCAACACGTGCGGCACCGCCAGCGGCGCCACTAATAACACGTTCAGCCAATGTACCTTCTTCCAATGCTTGCAGAATAGAGCGCGCCGTTTTGCTGGTATTTTCCATGGCCTTGGCGCGATACAACCCACGCGAAACACGGCCCAACGCATCAAACCGGCTTTCGGCATCTTCCGGCAAATACTTAAACAATGCTTTTTTGGCGCTGGCGTTTCTTTCAAGCGAATCGTAAGCGTTAGCAAACCCTTGGCCAATACCACCGGCCTTGTTCCGGGCGCCAAGCGTATATAAATCATTCAGCATGGTGGCCGCCGCCCGTTGGCGCATATCGGCGGGCAACGCTTGCATCAATCCTTCAAATTGCTTGATTTCGCCTTTGGTCAGCTTGGTTGCTGATTGGGTTAGTTTCGGCAAAAAATCTTTTTCCATTTTTTTACCAAACAAGGTCATGGCGCGCTGTTCAATTCGTTTGCGGTTTTTAACCATCTTTTGTGCGGCTAGAAATTCTTTGCCAACGCCCATGCCTTGCGCGGCCCGGCCTTGATCATTGATCAGCACTGAATAAACTTGATCCAAAGTGCCCGAAACATCATCTTTGTATGGCCCCTGATTTTTGTATCCGCTGGAAATATCTTTTCGCAACGTATCAATGGCTTCATATGTTGGCGGGATCGGGTCGCCATCAATCATTTTGCCACCCGGCCCTTTCGCCTTCTTGGTTCGGTTTAATAAGTTGTAAAGCTTGCGTTCAACCGGCGCCAACAATGCGAGATCACCGCCCAACGCTTCAACGCGCTGATTGATATACGTGCGCGAATTAACAGGGTTTTCAACTTTGGTGGCGGGCGGTATATGGTCCCTAATTTGCTTGTAAGCCATTTCCGCTGAATCTTCCATTCCCTTGATGGCATCATCCATGCGGGCTTT
>Ga0222652_1000352_pt1 | contig 20824 bp, 17 predicted proteins | sample AntAcemetagen371_FD_179803 | JGI IMG/M metagenome (GOLD analysis project Ga0222652, IMG submission 179803) | Saline water microbial communities from Ace Lake, Antarctica - #371 | ecosystem: Environmental > Aquatic > Non-marine Saline and Alkaline > Saline | place: Antarctica: Ace Lake... | reverse complement strand
TTCAGTAACTGTTAACCACTCAAATAAAGCACCTTGTTGAAAAACCATTCCTCTTTCAACCCCTGGACCATTAATTTCATTTCCGTTAAGAGTAATTACTCCTGAAGTTGGTCTAAGAAACCCAGCAGTAATATTTAATAAAGTTGTTTTCCCACATCCAGAAGGTCCAAGAACTGTTAAAAGCTCTCCTTTTTTAAGTGTGAAATTTACATCTTTTAATGCATGAACAGTTTCTCCCTTTGGAGTTTTAAAGATCATGTTTAGATTTTGAGAAATTAAATCACTCATAGAAATAAAGTTATATTAAATTTTATTTAAAAAAATAGGCACCAATTTAATAAATTGGCGCCTATCTAATTTTATCTTACTCTCTAAATTATAGAGGTAAAAAGCTTGTATCTACTGCTCCGTTAGGAGTACCCATTCCTTTTAAGAAACCATCAAGAGTTCCACCTGATTCCATAGATTTTTTAGTATCTGCAGCATTCAAGAATACAAATCCACCTAAAGTTTCTTTCATATCTCCAAGTTTCATCTCAGCATCTTTTGCGATTACATTCATATCACTTTTACCAGCTGCGTATCTAGCATTAGCTTCATGAGTTACTTCTATGAAAGTTCTCAACATTCCTGGGTTTTCTTTCATAAATTTATCAGTAACAGATGTAATATCGATACCTTTGATACCTGCATCACGAGCTGCTTGAACTGTTAACAATCTTGTACCAACAGTTAAAGCTGCTTTAATAGAGTTACCACCAAATAAACAAGCCATTGAAACGTCACCAGAAACTAGTGCAGCAGCACCTTCTTCAGGGTCCATTTGAATAACAGTCATTTTGCTTTTATCAGCACCAACAACTTTCATACTTTCATCAAAAACATACTCAGCCATAGTTCCTAGAGGAACTGCAACTTTTTTGCCTTCTAACTCAGAACCGTTCGCCGATGTAATACCAGAAGCTTTAGATGTAACACAAGTTGTACCACCCATTCCGTATTCCATAGCAACATCTACAAGTTTTAAAGGTGCTTTAGATTTAACAGCATTAATAAATGGCACTAAACCTTGTGAGTAAGAGATATCAATATCTCCTGCTAACATAGCATCAGTCATTGCACCACCATTTGAAAAGTTAGTCCATTTAACTGGAACACCCATTGCCTTTTCAAACATACCTTTAACTTTGTCTTCCTGATTTGGAGTAGGCCATTCTAAAAAGAACGCAACTCTAACTTCTTTAGCAGCAGCATTTGCAACTGATATAGATAAGTTAAGAGCAACTACCGTACCAAGAATAAAACTAATTATTTTTTTCATTATTATTCCTCTATTGTTAATTTAATTAAATTATCGACATTTAAATAGAATTTAGGATAGATGTAAAACAAAAAAAAACTGTACACTTTCAGGTTGTAGCATTAAAAGTCACGGTATTTAGGGATGTTAAGTAAAAAAATAATTGTAGAAAACCAATAAATTTAGTCTAATAGTTTTGCTTTAAATTATTTACTTAAAGAGAGAAAAAAAATATGAGCTCAGAAAATAGAACTGCAGTACCTAATTCACTAAACGAACATTGGATGCCTTTTACATCTAATAAAGATTTTAAAGCAAACCCCAGATTAATTACAGAAGCAAAAGGTGTTTACTTAAAAACTCACCATGGAAAAACGCAAATAGATGCGAGCTCAGGTTTATTTTGTAATCCACTAGGTCATGGAAGAAGAGAAATTACAGAAGCGGTTACCAAACAATTAGAAACATTAGATTACGCACAACCGTTTCAACAAGGTTTCGGTGGTTCTTTTGAATTAGCTACAAGAATTTCAAAACATACGCCAGGTGATTTAAACAAAATGTTTTTTACAATTTGTGGATCGACTGCTGTAGAGACAGCGATTAAAATTGCTGTTGCTTATCACAGAGCCAAAGGTCATGCAGAAAGATTTAGATTTGTTGGGCGTGAACGTGGTTACCATGGAATGAACATTGGCTGTATTTCAGTTGGTGGAATGGTGAACAATATTAAAACATTTGCAAGTGTTTTGATGCCAGGTGTTCAACACATAAGACATACTCATTTACCAGAACATAAATTTGTAAGTGGTCAACCAGAGACTGGAGATTATTTAGCAAATGATTTAGAGACAATTTGTGCAAACTTTGGTGGTGAAAATATTGCTGCTTGTATTGTTGAGCCAATAGCTGGATCAACTGGAACATTAGTTCCACCTAAAGGATATTTACAAAAACTAAGACAAATCTGTGACAAGCATGGAATACTTTTAATTTTTGATGAAGTAATTACAGGTTGGGGCAGAACAGGCTCTAAATTTGGAGCCGATGAGTTTGGCGTAATTCCAGATATTATGACAATGGCTAAAGCTACAACAAATGGTGTTGTACCAATGGGTGTTGTTGCTTGTAATGATTTTATTTATGATGCCGTAATGGATGCCTCACCAACAGGTGCAGTTGAATTATTTCACGGTTATACTTATTCAGGAATTCCAGTTGCAGTTGCTGCGGCATTAGCAGTTCAAGATATTTTTGAAAAAGATGATATTTTCAATAGAGCAAAAAATTTAGCTCCTTATTTCCAAAAAGGATTGTTCTCTCTTCAAGATCTAGAGTCTGTGGATAATATTAGAGGATATGGAATGATGGGTGGAATAGACATGAAGTTAAACACTAAACCAGGTAAAGCTGGGTTTGAATGTTTTAAAGCATGTTATGAAGCCGGTGTTAATTTTAAAGCTACAGGAGATTGTTTAATTATAGCTCCTCAATTTATCTGTGAAGAAAAACATATTGATGAAATTATTGAAAAGTTAAGAACTGGTATCACCAACTATCAAAAAAATCAAAAAAACTAAAAACTTTATTCAATTAAAGTATTTGCAAAAAGGGAAAGTAAGTTATGAAAATAGGCGTACCTAAAGAAATCAAATCTCAAGAACATCGTATTGGATTAACTCCCGATAGTGTTAAAACATTAATATCAGAAGGTCATGAGGTTTTAGTTGAAAACAATGGTGGATTTGAAGCTGGTTTTGAAAATGAGCAATACACAAGTGTTGGTGCTAAAATCATTGATAAAGCTGAAGATATTTTTAATGATGCGGATATTATTGTTAAAGTAAAAGAACCTCAATCAGGTGAAGTTAAAATGATTAGAGAAGGTCAGATTGTTTATACCTACCTACACTTAACTGCAGCTAAAGAATTAACTGAGGGACTAATTAAATCTAAAGGTGTTTGTATTGCCTATGAAACGGTGACAGATGACAATGGAAGATTACCATTACTTGCACCGATGAGTGCAGTTGCAGGACGTATGTCTGTTCAAGCAGGTGCACATTGCTTAGAAAAAAATCAAAACGGTAGAGGTCTTTTATTAGGTGGCGCTCCTGGAGTTGAAGGAGGAACAGTTGTTATTTTAGGTGGTGGTGTTGTTGGAGAAAACGCTGCAGTCATTGCAACTGGCATGAGGGCTAAAGTTCATATCGTTGATAAGTCAGAAGCAAGGCTAAAACAGCTTGTTGAAATGTTTGGTGATAAAATTATTCCAGAACAAAGTGATAAAATTGATTTAAATAAATTAGTTGCAGAAGCTGATCTTTTAATTGGTGGTGTTTTAATACCTGGTGCTGAAGCTCCAAAATTAGTTACTAAACCAATGTTAAAATTAATGAAAAGGGGATCTGTAATTGTTGATGTTGCAATTGACCAAGGAGGCTGTGTAGAAACTAGTAAACCTACGACACATGGTGACCCAACTTATATAATTGATGATGTTATTCATTACTGTGTAGCTAATATGCCAGGTGGAGTTCCTAGAACTTCAACTATTGCATTAAATACTGCAACACTTCCTTATCTAGTTAAATTAGCAAACAAAGGCTATGAAAAAGCATTAGGAGAAGATAAAAATTTCCTAGCAGGGTTAAATGTTCATAAGGGAATGGTAACTTATAAAGCGGTTGCAGATGTATTTGGACATGAATTCGTTGCACCAGAGAAAGCAATTACAAGCTAAGATTATTTATGGATAAAAAACTTCCAACCAACGCAAAAGTTGTTGTGATTGGAGGTGGAGTTGCAGGCTGTTCAGTTGCCTACCATCTTGCAAAGAATGGTTGGAAAGACACTGTATTACTAGAAAGAGATCAGCTTACATCTGGAACTACTTGGCATGCAGCAGGACTTGTTGGTCAATTAGGGGCGTCTTCAACAATTACTCGTCTTAGAAAATATTCATTAAATCTCTATAAAGAACTAGAAAAAAAAACTGGCTTATCAACTGGTTTAAAACAAAATGGAGCAATTACAGTTGCAAGCACACCTGAAAGATTACAAGAATTATTAAGGCAAGCAACAGCAGCACAATTATTTGATGTTAATGTAGAAACAGTTACCAAAGAAAGAATTAAAGAGCTTTACCCAGTAATTAATGATGAGGATATTTTGGGTGGAGTTTATATGCCAGAAGATGGTCAAGCAGATCCTGTGGGGGTAACTAATGTATTAGCTAAAGCTGCAAAGATGGAAGGGGCTCAAATATTTGAAAAAACACCAGTTGAAAAAATATTAGTTAAAGACAACAAAATTGTTGGTGTGCAGACTAAATTTGGCAAAATTGATTGTGATTACGTAGTTATTGCAACTGGTATGTGGTCTAGACAAATTGGTGAGGATATTGGTGTAAGTATTCCTTTATATCCCAATGAACACTTTTATATAATCACTGAACCATTAGATAAATTGCCAAAAAACTTACCAGTTCTAAGAGATTATAATTCATGTCTTTATTTAAAAGAAGATGCAGGAAAAATGCTTGTTGGAATTTTTGAACCTAATGCAAAACCAGCTTTTAAAGATACGGGGAAAGTGCCAGAAGATTTTTCTTTTGGAGAGTTTCCTGATGATTTTGATCACTTTGAACCTTATTTGGAAAAATCATTTCAAAGACTACCCATGTTAGAAACTGCTGGAATTAGAAAATTTTTTTCAGGACCTGAATCTTTTACACCGGACACTCAATATCTTTTAGGCGAAACTTCAGAAGTTAAAAATCTTTTTTTGTGTTGTGGATTTAACAGTATCGGCATTGCAAGTTCAGGTGGTGCTGGTAGAGTTACGGCGGAATGGATGATTAATGGCTATATGAATGAAGATTTATTTTCATTAGATATAAAAAGATTTCAAAAATTTCATTCATCTAAAAAGTTTATCATGGAAAGAGTTACTGAAACACTTGGTGACCTTTATGGTATGCACTGGCCTTATAAACAACATAGCACATCAAGAAACCAGAGATTACTACCTTACCACGAAGAATTAAAAAAAGCTGGAGCATGTTTTGGTGTGTCTGGTGAATACGAAAGACCGATGTGGTATGCACTAAATAATGAAAAAGCAGAATATAAATACAGCTTTGATTATCAGAATTGGTATCCCTCAGTTGAATTTGAAACAAAAAATACAATTACTAATGTTGGTTTGTACGAACTCTCTCCCTTTTCAAAATATGAAATGAAAGGAAAGGACGCACATAGTGAGTTACAAAGAATATGTACGGCCAATATTAAAAATGAAATTGGCAGATCAACTTACACACAGATGCTTAATGAGGCAGGAGGAATTGAAACAGACCTAACTGTTATTTGTATTGATAAAAATCATTTTAGAATAATAAGTTCTGCAGCATCAAGAACTCATGATAAAGCACATATCATAAAATATTTGTCACCCAATTTAGATTTTAAAGATATTACTGATGATCTTGTTTGTTTAGGAATTTTTGGACCAAAAAGTAGAAATTTAATTTCAAAAATTTCAAATGATGATTTTAGCAATGAAACATTCAAATTTGGTTATGGAAAATTTGTAACCCTTGATTCAAAAAAAGTTTGGGCACAAAGATTATCTTATGTAGGTGAATTAGGATTTGAACTTTATATTGAGAATAAAGATGCTAAAGAAATTTATCAATTAATTGTTAAAGAAGGAAAAAATCACGATTTATCTCATTGTGGTTCACATGCAATGGATACAATGCGAATGGAAAGTGGATTTTTACATTGGGGTCATGACATTTCACCAGAAGAAAATCAATACGAGGCAGGGTTAAATTTTGCAATTAGTTATAAAAAAGAAATCAACTTTATTGGCAAAGAAAGCTTATTAAAAATAAAAGATAAAAAAAAGAATAGAAGATTTATTATACTGTCACTTAAAGATAGTAAGCCAGGCGCACCTCTATTATTACATGAAGAACCAATTTACCTGGAAGATAATATTATAGGAAGAACGACATCTGGGAATTATTCATTTAATTATAAAAAAAATCTGTCTTTTGGTTATGTTGAATCCGAACACTCAAATGAAGATCTCTCTAAAATGGATCTATATATTGAAGTTGCTAAAAAAAAATACCTAGCCATAGTAGAGATGCTTCCTCTAAAAGATAAAAAAATTAGATTTTTATAATTTTTTAATTGCCGAGTTAAACAATTGATGATTTAATAAGTTAATGCAAAAAACTTATTTTCATAACAATAAATCTATCAGTGAAAATGACAATCTAGTAAAAAATATTTCCATTCAAAACATTGATCAAAAAATCAATGTAGATATAAATAAATTATTGAATCGTGTAAAAATAGAAAAAAAAAATGATGCTAAAAAAAAATTTATTTTTTATACTTCTACAATTTTAGTATTATCTACTTTTTTTTATATAGTTGTTTGATTAAATTAAATTTACCTAAAGTTTAACTCTAAAACTTTTCTGTGCTTGTTACCCTTATAGCTAGCAAGAGGTCTAATTAATTTATTAGCAGCATGTTGCTCCATAATATGAGCTGACCAGCCAGTAATTCTTGAAATTACAAATATAGGTGTAAAGAAATCAGTATCAAAACCCATCAAGTGGTAAGTTGGACCTGTTGGGTAATCAACATTGGGATAAATATTTTTTTCTTCAATCATTACCTTTTCAACAATGTCGTATATTTTTTCAAATGTTTTATCTTTTTTAATAATTGCTACTCTTTTAAAGTATTCTCTCATAGTAGGAACTCTCGAGTCTCCACTTTTATAAACTCTATGGCCAAATCCCATTACTACATCTTTATTTTTCAAAGCATTGTTAATCCACTTTAGTGCATTATCAGGCTTTTTAATTTTTTTCATCATGTGCATTACTTCTTCGTTAGCACCACCATGAAGAGGACCTTTAAGACTTGCTATAGCACCTGTTATTGCTCCATGAATATCAGACAAGCTACTTGTAATAGTTCGAGCTGTAAAAGTTGACACATTAAAACTATGTTCAGCATATAAAATTAATGAGACATCAAAAGCTTTAACAATTTCTTTATTAGGAACTTTACCAAAACACATATGGAAAAAGTTTTCAGAAAAACCAATTTTTTTCTTTGGTGCTATAATTTTTTTTCCTTTTCTTAGTCTATAAAAAGCAGCTAATGCAGTAGGGGTTTTTGCAAAAATTCTAACTGCTTTTCTCAAATTTGCTTTTGGGGAGTTATCTTTAGTTTCTTTGTCTTCAAGACCCATAAAGCTAACAGCAGTTCTTGCAACATCCATAGGATGAGATTTCTTGGGAATTTTTTTTAAAATATCTATTAAATTTTTAGATAAAGTTATTTCTTTAGATAACTCTTTCTTAAATTCTTTTAGTTGTTTTTTATTAGGTAATTCTTTATTTAAAATTAAGTATGCAACTTCTTCAAAATTACATCTTGCGCATAAATCTTGAGCCGCATAACCCCTGTATGTTAGAGAATTAATTTCAGGCATAACTTTTGAAATTTCAGTTTCATCAACAATTATCCCTAATAAGCCTTTTTTAATATCATCACTCATTATTCATGTCCTTCCGTACTAAAGTTATAAATTTTTTCATCTAACGAATTATACTTCTCATACTCAACTAATTCATAAAGTCTCTTTCTAGTTTGCATTTTATCAATAATATTATTCTGATGTCCGTTCACAAAGATGTCCCTAAGGCCATCTTCTACATTTTTCATGGCTAATCTTTGTGTGGTTACTGGATAAATTACAATATTATATCCAAAATTTTCTAATTCTTTATAATTGAATAACTTAGATTTTCCAAATTCAGTCATATTAGCTAATAAATAACATGACAGTTCCTTTCTAACTTTTTCAAAATCTTTCTCATCTTGCAATGCTTCTGGGAAGATAATTTCAGCTCCGGCATCAATATACGCCTTACATCTATCAATCATTTTATCTATTCCCTCAACCCCTTTAGCATCAGATCTTGCTATAATTTTAAAATTTTCATCTTGTTTAGCCGCAACGCATTCTTTAATTTTCTTAACCATTGCTTCTGTTGAAATTAATTCCTTGTTATCTAAGTGCCCACATCTTTTACGCTCTACTTGGTCTTCCAAGTGTACAGCTGACACACCAAACTCTTCAAAAGTTTTAATAGTTTCTTCACAAGATTTAAAGCCCGTATCTATATCAACTATGGTAGGTAAACTTGTAACTCTAGATATTAAATAAGATCTAGTACTAACATCTTGAAGGGTAGTTAAACCTATATCTGGAAAACCTAAATCATTTGCCATAACTCCACCTGATACATAAACAGCATCATAACCAATTTCTTCAATTAGTTTTGCTGTTAGAGGGTTATAAGCACCTGGAACTCTTAAAATTTTATTTGATTTTAATTTACTGACAAAGTCAGCTCTTTTTTGACTAGGTTCTTTATCTACAAAATGCACTAAAAAATTCCCTGTTTTATATTTTTCTTAATCTTACTTCTTTTAATCTGGATGTTTAATTTATTTAATTCCCCAGCTTTTAAATTTTTAAGATTTTGTACAACTTTCAAGAAACGAGCACTTTCTTTCTTATCTAAAATACCATCCGTTAAAGTTAAGAACTTATTTATATAATTCTGTCTTTTAAATGGACGTGCTCCATATGGATGAGCATCTGCTCTATCTAATTGTTCTGTAATTTTTTTACCATTATTTAAAGTAACTACAACTCTTGCACCAAATGATTTATTTTTTGGATTAGGATCATGATATTTTTTTGTCCATTTTTTATCTTCAAAAGTAGTAACAGATTTCCAAATTTTTATAGTACTTTTTCTATTAGCTCTTTGTTTGGTATATGACTTAACATGGTGCCAATCAGCATCCTCAAGTGCTACAGCAAAAATGTACATAATAGAGTGATCTAGCGTTTCTCTACTTGCATTAGGATCCATTTTTTGTGGATCATTTGCACCAGTACCAATTACGTAATGAGTGTGATGACTTGTGTGAATATCAATTTTTTTAATTTGGTTTAAGTTTGAAATTTTCTTATTAATTTTTTTGGCAATATCTATTAGTGCTTGAGACTGGTATTCTGCTGAGTATTCTTTTGTATAGGTCTCTAGTATCGCTTTCTTAGATTCTTTTTTCTTAGGTAGAGGCACATTATATAAAGCTTTTTTACCATCCAATATTCTAGCTATAACACTATCTTCTCCTTCGTAAATTGGACTTGGAGCACCTTCGCCACGCATTGCTCTATCAACTGCTTCGATTGCAAGTTTACCTGCATGAGCAGGAGCGTAAGCTTTCCAACTAGAGATTTCACCTTTTCTAGATTGTCTCGTAGAAACTGTTGTATGTAATGCCTGTTGGACTGCTTGATAAATTGTTTCAGTATTTAACTTTAACATTGTACCCAAACCTGCTGCAACACTTGGTCCTAAATGTGCAATGTGATCAATCTTATGTTTATGTAAACATATTCCTTTAACTAAATTAACCTGAACTTCATAACCTGTAATAATTCCTCTTAATAAATCTAGCCCACTTTTTTTAGTTTGTTGAGCAACACTTAAAATAGGTGGAATATTATCTCCTGGATGACTGTAGTCTTCTGCTAAAAAAGTATCATGAAAATCAAGCTCTCTGACAGCCGTTCCATTTGACCAAGCTGCCCACTCACAATCAAATTTTAATTTTGAATCAATACCAAATAAATTTGCACCATTTTTTCTAGGATGCTTTAGAGCCATTTCTCTTGATGAGATAACAGCTTTTCTGTTTAAAGAAGCGATAGCAACTGAAGCATTATCAATTATTCTATTAATAACCATTTCGATAGCTGCTTTATCTAGCTTCGCATTATCAGAGGCTATTTCAGCAATTTTCCATGCTAATTGATTTTTTTTAGGTAAATGAATTTTTGATGGGTAAACTTTAACTTTGTGCGAAATCATAAGGCCTCCTTAATTATGCTGCCCTATTAATAGTAAGAAAAAAAATTAAATCAATCTTTTAAGTAAGTTGAAACTATCTTTTCAACACCGATAAAGTCTTTTATCAAATGATTATGGTAAATTTCGTTAGAATTTTTTTCTGTATAACCATTTTCTAATAAAATTACTGGAATCGTGGCAGCCTTTGCAGCATTTGCATCAGTTTCACTATCACCAAACATTAGAGATTTTTTTACATCACCACCAATGATTTCAATTATACTTGTTATATGTCTTGGATCGGGTTTGCAATAATCAAAAGTATCTGATCCAGCAACGTACTCAAAGTAATCATAAATTCCAATTTTTTTTAAAAGGTCGATCGCTAAGTGCTCTTGTTTGTTAGTACAAACTGCCATTGAAATTTCTTTTTTTTTACACCACGTTAAAAAATCTTTTACACCATTGATAAGTGTACTTTCTTTAATAATATTTTTTCCGTAAAAATTAACAAAATCTTTAACCATTTCAGCTTTAATTTTTTGGTCATCAATTTTACCAAACTCCTTTTTGGCTTGTCCCCATATAGATCTACCAATCATTGCCCCAGCTCCTTGTCCAACCAGATTTCTAATATCAGCAGTAGATTTTGTTGGATAACCATATTTTTTCATTACATAATTATGGGCATTCATTAGATCAGGTGCTGTATCAACCAATGTCCCATCTAGGTCAAATAATATTGAGTAATTTTGTGTCATTAATAAAGTATTTTTAAGAAATAAATTGTGAATTAAACTATCTATACACTTAATGTAAAAATATTTCTAGATGAAACAAATAAATTCTAATAATAATCAAAAAAAACTTCGTAAATTTTTTATCAAGTTTGGTGTAAAAATGATTGGACCGGAAACTATTTTTTTTTCAAAAGACACTAAGATTGGAAAAAATGTTACTATTAATCCATATGTTGTTATCGGGCCAAAAGTTAAAATTGGCAATAATGTAACTATCAATTCATTTTCGCATTTAGAAGATTGTAAAATAAAAAATAAAGTTGAAGTTGGACCTTATGCAAGACTAAGACCAGGTACCATTCTTGAAGAAGGATCAAAAATTGGAAATTTTGTAGAAGTTAAGAAAAGTACAGTTGGAAAAAAATCAAAAATTAATCATTTATCTTATATTGGTGATAGTGAAATAGGGAAAGGTGTAAATGTAGGAGCTGGCACAATTACCTGTAATTATGATGGTATTAAAAAAAGTAAAACAAAAATTAAAGACAATGTATTTATAGGCTCTAATTCTTCATTAGTTGCACCTATAACTCTTGAAAAAAATAGTATTGTTGGAGCAGGCTCTGTAATTACAAAAAAAGTTAAAAAAAATTCATTAGCTTTAACTAGAAACTCTCAAACAGAAGTAAAAAACTATAAAAGAAAAATAAAATAATATGTGTGGGATTATAGGAATAGCCAGCAATAAACCAGTATCAACTGCAATTATCAATTCTCTTAGAAAGTTAGAATATAGAGGCTACGATTCTTCAGGTATTGCAACTTTATCAGATGGCATACTAAATGAAGCAAAATCAGAGGGTAGAGTTGATATTTTGGAAAAAAATATTGTAGTTAAGAATATGTTAGGCCCAATTGGAATTGGACATGTTAGATGGGCAACACATGGAATTCCAAACACCATCAATGCACATCCTCATTCATCAGAAAGTGTATCTGTAGTACATAATGGTATTATTGAAAATTCTACTATTTTAAAAAAATATTTAATTAACAAAGGCCATGTATTTAAATCTCAGACAGATACAGAGGTAATTGTCCATTTAATAACAGAATATTTAAAAGAACTTAATTTAAAAGATGCAATTATTAAAACCCTAAAACAGCTTCATGGAAGTTTTGCTTTAGGTATAATTTTTAAAGATCAGCCTGATCTTATAGTGGGCGCAAGAAGAGGGTCACCACTTGCAGTTGGTTATGGTCCTAACGAGAATTATCTAGGATCAGATTCTTATGCTTTAAAATCTATGACTAATAAAATTTCGTATTTAAATGATGGAGAATTTTGTCTTATAAAAAAAGACCAAGTTGAGTTTTTTGATGAAGAAGGCTTAAAAGTTAATAAAAAAGTTTTAGAATTATCTTCTAAAGAGCAGGATTATGACAAAGGTGATTTTAAACACTTTATGGCTAAAGAAATTGAGGAACAGCCAACAACATTAAAGAACTGTATAAATGAGTATGTTGATAAAATTAACAATGACATCAATATCTATAATTTTCCATGGGACATAAAAGAAATTTCTTCAGTTACTCTAATTGGCTGTGGAACAGCTTATCACTCTTGTTTAATGGCAAAGTATTGGTTTGAAGAAAATACTACACTTGATGTAACAATTGATGTTGCATCTGAGTTCAGATATCGAAAAAATAGATTTAAAAATGATAATTTATATATTTTTGTTTCTCAGTCTGGTGAAACAGCAGATACTTATGCTGCTTTGGATTTATGCAATAAAAATAACATGAAAACTTGCAGTGTTGTTAATGTTATAGAAAGTTCGATTGCAAGAGACTCTAAGTTTGTTTTACCAATACATTGTGGACCAGAAATTGGTGTAGCTTCTACAAAAGCTTTTATGGGTCAAATGTTGGTTCTTTATATCCTAGTATTAAAGTTAGGAATTTTAAGAAATGATTTAGATAAAGATTTATATTTAAACAAAATTAAGGACTTAAAAACATTACCCAAGTTAGTTGAACAAACTTTGCTTACAGAGAGTAAAATCCAAACAGTCTCTAGTTCATTTACTGATGCAAAAGGTTCGATGTTTTTAGGTAGAGGTTTTTCTTATCCAATTGCATTAGAAGGGGCATTAAAATTAAAAGAATTAGCATATGTACATGCCGAAGGGTACCCTGCAGGTGAAATGAAGCATGGTCCTTTAGCTTTAATTGAAGATGGAATGCCAGTAGTTGTTTTAGCTCCAAGAGATAACTATTATAAAAAAACAATTTCTAATATGCAGGAAGTAATAGCTAGAGGGGCTAAAGTTTTATTGATCACGAATAAGAGCAAAGATGAAGTTTTTTCAGAAAATATTTGGGAAACAATATTAGTTGAAAGTGCTAATAATGACTTGTTACCTTTTTTACTAACAGTACCTTTGCAAAAATTAGCTTATTACTCAGCTCTTAAAAAAGGTTACGACATTGATAAGCCTCGAAATTTAGCAAAATCAGTTACAGTTGAATAATAATTAAACTCTGCTACAACACCCCTAGGTTGAATATGAAAAATTGGAAAATAAATAGCTGGAGAAATTACCCTGTAAAACACATTCCCGAATATCCTGATCCAAAAGATTTAGATGATGTTTTAAGTAAAATTAAAAATTTCCCTCCATTAGTTTTTGCTGGTGAGACAAGACATTTAAAAGAGCAACTTGCTGATGTTGTTGATGGAAAAGCTTTTTTATTACAAGGTGGAGATTGTGCGGAAAGTTTTGCAGAATTTCACCCCGATAATATTAGAGACACATTTAAGCTAATACTTCAAATGTCACTTGTGCTTACTTATTCTGCATCATTACCAGTTATTAAACTTGGAAGAATTGCTGGACAGTTTTCAAAACCAAGAAGTTCTCCTGTTGAAAATATTGATGGTGTTGAACTACCTAGCTATCTTGGAGACAATATTAATGGAATGGAATTTAATGAAAAATCAAGAGTTCCAGACCCTAAAAGACTTTTTAAAGCTTATTCACAGTCTGCATCTACACTTAACCTTATAAGAGCATTCTCTCATGGAGGTTTTGCTGATCTTAAAAAAGTACATACTTGGAACTTAGGTTTTATTAAAAATTCTCCTGCTGCTAAAAAATTTAAAGATTTAGAAGACAGAATTGCAGATGCCCTAGCATTTATGGATGCGTGTGGAATTAATTCTGATTTTAACAGAAGATTAAAAACAGTAAACTTTTGGACTTCACATGAAGCCTTATTACTTCCTTTCGAGCAAGTAATGACAAGAGTAGATTCAACAACAGGTGAATATCATGATACATCAGCTCACTTTGTTTGGATTGGAGACAGAACTAGACAGCTAGATGGTGGTCATGTTGAGTTTTGTAGAGGAATTGAAAATCCAATTGGAATTAAATGTGGACCAACATTAAAAGCTGAAGACTTGATAAATCTTTGTAATAAAATTAATCCAAAAAATGAAAAAGGTAAAATAACTTTAATTTCTAGATTTGGTCACGAGAATGTTTCTAAATTTTTACCAAAATTAATTAGAGCAATTAAAAAAGAAGGTTTAAATGTAATATGGTCATGTGACCCTTGTCACGGAAATACAATTAAAGCTACAACTGGATTTAAAACAAGACCATTTAATAGCGTTGTTAAAGAAGTAAAAAATGTTTTTGAATGCCATCAAAGTGAAGGAAGTTATGCAGGTGGATTACACATTGAAATGACTGGTCAAGACGTTACAGAATGTACGGGTGGTGCTCAGAAAATATCTGATCAAGATTTATCTAGCCGGTACCACACTCATTGTGATCCAAGACTTAACGCTAACCAAGCATTAGAATTAGCTTTTTTAATTTCTGATGAGATTAAAAAAAATGCTGCTTATTCTAAAAAAAATATTAAAGTGGCGTCTTAAAGCATTGTATTAAATATAATTTCGTTTAAATTTTAAAAAATGAAATCATTAGAAAAAGCACAATTTATTAGCAATTGGATTAAAGGTTATGTAGAAAAGATGCCAAGTAAGGCTCAATCTTTAGTTATTGGAATTTCTGGAGGAATAGATTCTTCCGTATCAAGTACATTGAGTGCAATGACAGGTATAAAAACAATTGTATTATCAATGCCTATTAAGCAAAAATCATCACAACATGATTTAAGTTTAAAACACCAAGAATGGCTTGTTAAAAATTTTAATAATGTTGAGACACACACACTAAATTTAGATAAATTATTCGAAACATTCGAAGGCACATTATCTAATTTTGGTAGTGAGCTTGGGATGGCAAATTCCAGAGCAAGAATTAGAATGACCACTCTTTATCAAGTAGCTGCTGCAAACAATGGTATTGTAGTTGGTACTGGAAATAAAGTTGAAGATTTTGGAGTAGGGTTTTATACAAAATATGGAGATGGTGGGGTAGACATTTCTCCCATTGCAGATTGCAATAAATCAGATGTATGGGAAATAGGTAAATCCATTAACATCCTTCAAGAAATAATTGATGCTGCTCCAACAGATGGATTATGGGATGATGGTAGAACTGATGAAGGTCAGTTAGGTCTTAAATATGAAGAATTAGAAGAGGCAATGAACAATGTTAATTCAATAAATCGTGAAAAATATGAAAAAATAAGAAAGATGAACTTGCATAAAATGGAACCGATCCCAGTTTGCAAGATTCCCAACTAATCTTAAAGATTCACAAATCTATAATTAAAGTATAATTCTAAGATAATGAACAAGGATATTTTTTTAAGAAATAATCTAAGCAACAAAAAAGAAAAATTTGTTCCAATAGATAAAGAAAGCATTGGTATGTATGTTTGTGGTCCAACAGTTTATGACAACCCACATATTGGCAATGCTAGACCTCTTGTTATTTTTGATATTTTATACAAAGTTTTAAAAACTAAATATGGGCATGATAAAATAAATTATATAAGAAATATTACTGATGTTGATGATAAAATAATTAAATCGGCAAAAGAAAAAAGTATTTCAATATCTGAATTAACAAACAATGTTATTAAAGATTTTAATGATGATTGTAATTATTTAAACTTAGATAACCCAACACAACAACCAAAAGCAACAGACCATATTGATCTTATGATTGAAATGATATCATCTTTAATAGAAAAAGATTTTGCCTATGAGGCAAACAGCCATGTTTATTTTGAAGTTAGTAAATTTGAAGATTATGGAAAGTTATCAAATAAGAAGTTAGAAGATTTAATTGCAGGATCTAGAGTTGAAGTTTCAGAGAATAAAAAAAAATCAGAAGACTTTGTTTTATGGAAGCCCTCCAAGGATGACGAACCTTCTTGGGATTCGCCCTGGGGCAAAGGAAGACCGGGTTGGCATTTAGAATGTTCTGCAATGTCTAAGAAATACCTAGGTAACGTGTTCGATATTCATGGCGGAGGAATTGATTTGATTTTCCCTCATCATGAAAATGAAATTGCACAATCAAGATGTGCTAATGACACTAAAGTTTTTGCAAATTATTGGATCCATAACGCGTTTATTACTATGTCTAATGAAAAAATGGCTAAATCAACTGGCAACATACTTAAGATTAAAGATTTTAAAGATAATGTTGATGGGCAAGTTTTAAAGCTTGCACTTATGAGTGCTCACTACAAGCAACCATTAGATTGGAATGAAAAATTATTAGAAGATTGTAAAAATACCATTGATAAATGGTATGAAGTTTATTTAATCTCAAATGACAAAACATTTTTAGATGAAGATATTTTATCTCCGTTATACGATGACTTGAATACTCCTGGCTACATTGCAAAGTTACATCAACTTTATGACAAAGCTTTAAAGGGAGGTAACGAAGAAAAAAGTTTATTTGTGTTAGCTTGTAATTTCATTGGTATTTTAAACAAAACAAAAGAAGAATGGATTGAATTTAAAAAGAAAAAATCATTCATTAATGAAGATGATATTTTAGAAATGATTGAATTTCGAAATAAAGCAAGAGAAGACAAGAATTATAAAGAAGCTGATATCATTAGAGATAAGCTTTTAGATAAAGGGGTTTTAATAGAAGACAAAGATGGTAAAACAGTTTGGAAACTAAAATGAGCAAAGAACAACTTTTTATATTTGATACAACACTAAGAGATGGTGCACAAACACAAGGTGTAGATTTTTCTGTAGATGATAAAATGAAAATTGCCTCAGCATTAGATAATCTAGGTGTTGATTATATTGAAGGCGGTTGGCCAGGAGCAAACCCTACAGATACTGAATTTTTTCAAAAAAAACATTCATTTAATAATGCTAAGCTGACATCTTTTGGTATGACCAAAAGAACTGGTCGAAGTGCAGATAATGATCCTGGACTTTCAGCGCTTTTAAATTCAAATGCACCAGCAGTTTGCATTGTGGGTAAATCATGGGATTTTCATGTTGATATAGCACTTGGTATTTCTAATGAAGAAAATTTAGAAAACATTAAAGAAACAGCAAAACATTTTGTTAAAGAGAATAAAGAGTTCATGTTTGATGCAGAACATTTCTTTGATGGATATAAAGCTAATCCAAATTATGCTTTATCATGTCTTAAAGCAGCATTTGATGAAGGAGCAAGATGGGTTGTTTTATGCGATACTAATGGTGGAACTTTGCCTCATGAAGTTACAAAAATAATAACAGAAGTTTCTAAAATTATCCCTGGAAAAAATCTTGGCATACATGCGCACAATGATACGGGTAATGCAGTTGCTAATTCTTTAGCTGCAGTTTGGGCTGGTGTTAGACAAGTTCAAGGAACCATCAATGGTTTAGGTGAAAGATGTGGTAATGCTAATTTAATGTCATTAATTCCAACATTTTTTCTAAAAGATGATTTCTCTTCTAAATTTCAATTAAAAATTAAACCAGACAATATTAAGAAATTAACGGAATGCTCTAGATTACTAGATGAGATCTTAAATAGAAAACCTAACAAGCATCTTCCATACGTTGGTGCTGCTGCTTTTTCTCATAAAGGAGGTCTTCATGTATCAGCTGTTCAAAAAGATCCAAAAACATATGAACATATTGATCCAGAAGAAGTTGGAAATTCTAGAAATATTGTAGTTTCTGACCAGTCTGGAAAATCTAATATAATCTCAAGATTAAAAACTATCGGTATTGAAATAGAAGAGAGCGATCCTAAAATTAAAAAACTTTTAGATGAAGTGAAAGATAGAGAATTTATTGGTTATAGTTATGACGGTGCTGATGCATCGTTTGAGTTATTAGCTAGAAGAATTATTAGCAAAATACCAAGGTATATATTGATTAAAGAATACGATGTTTCTGTTAAAAAAGATTCTTCAGGTGTAATTGTTTCTTCTGCAAAAGCTCAGTTAGAAGTTGATGGTGAAAAAATTATGTGTATGGGTGAAGGAAATGGTCCTGTTAATGCACTAGATAATGCTATTAGACAAAATGTAGATCGATTAAATAAATACTCTAAATATTTAAAAGATTTAAAATTAGTTGATTATAAAGTTAGAATTTTAAATACAGGTACTGAAGCGATCACTAGAGTTTCAATAGAAAGCACAGATTCAAAAGGTAAAAATTGGTTCACTATTGGTGTCTCAGCAAATATAATTGATGCTTCATTTAAAGCGTTGGTTGATAGCTTAGATTATAAATTGTTTAAAGATAAAGCTCCAGCAAGTCTTTAATGTCATTTAATAATATTTCATTTATTTTACATCAACCTCAATTATCTGAAAATATTGGAGCTTGTGCTAGGGCTGTTAAAAACTTTAACTTTAAAAAGTTAGTTATTGTTAAACCAAAACCAATTTTCCCAAATGATAAAATTCTAGCAACCTCAGTTGGTGCAAAAGATTTAATTATTAATGCTAAAGTGCATGAAACATTAGAATCTGCTGTAAAAAAAGTAGATTACGTTATTGCAACGTCTGCAAGGTTTAGAAATAAAAACATTAAACACATCAATCTAGAGGATTTAAAAAAAATTGATTTTAATAAAAAGATAGCTTTTTTATTTGGCTCTGAAGCGTCTGGTTTATCTAATAATGAGATTAGTTATGCTAATTACACTATGCAAATTCCAACTAACCCTGATTTCAAATCGTTAAACTTGTCACACAGTGTCATTATTATTGCTCATACAGTAGCAAATATTATTAATCTAAAGGGTGCAAAGTACTCTAAATCAAAAAAAGTAACAGTAGCTAGCAAGAAGGATATTCAAGCAATGACTAACTTGTGCATCAAAAAATTAGAAGAAAAACACTTTTTTAAACCTTTAGAGAAGAAACCTATTATGCTTGAAAACTTAAGAAGCATCTTTTCTAAAATGGAGCTTTCTGAGAAGGAAACGCGTATTTTATCGAGTGTATTCGCTAGTTTGTCCAAAAAAGGTTGATTGACAAAATAATGAGTAAGTTTATAAACCCATCTATCAAATGACAAAAAGAATAAGTGCTAAACATAAAATAGATAGAAGGTTAAAAATTAACCTATGGGGAAGACCCAAAAGTCCTTTTAATAAAAGAGATTACGGTCCAGGTCAGCATGGTCAAGGAAGAAAAGGAAAACCATCTGATTATGGAATTCAACTACAAGCTAAGCAAAAATTAAAAGGTTACTATGGTAACATTAACGAAAGACAATTCAGAAATATTTACAAAAAAGCTACCATGTTAAAAGGAGACACTGGTGAAAATTTAATTGGATTACTTGAGAGAAGATTAGATTCAGTAGTTTATAGAGCAAGATTTTCAACAACAGTATTTTCAGCGAGACAACTTATTAACCATGGTCACGTAAGAGTTAATGGTAAAAAAGTTAATATTCCTAGCTATATGGTTAAAGAAGAAGATATAATTGAAATTAGAGATAAATCTAAACAGTTAGCTTTCATTGATATCGCTTTAGCAAACAAAGAAAGAGAAACTCCAGAATACATTCATCTAGATGAGAAGAATAAAAAAGTTACTTTTGTTAGAACACCTAAGTTTGAGGAAGTTCCTTACCCAGTAATAATGGAACCTAATCTAGTAATTGAATATTACTCTAGATAATAAATATCTATTTTTTAAAACAGTTTATCTAATTTTACTGTTAAAATTCCAATAAAATCGTGAAATAATCTGAAGTGAATTTTATAAAAATTTATTATACATTTTGCTTATGAAAAAACTTTTTATGAAAGTTTAAATGCAACTTGCAAGATATTTAGATAAATTGTTCCAGAAAGATGGTTTTCTATTAATTGATGCAAATTCAAATAAATATATCATAGGTACACCAAAAAATAACAACCCAATTACAGTTAAGATTTTAGATAAGAATCTCCATTATAAATTATTTTTTCGTCCAGATTTATATTTTGGAGAAGCTTATTCTAATGGAGATATACAAATCGAAAATGGAAGTTTGACTGATTTTTTAGATATAGCACTTATGAATATAGGAAGAGGTGAACTAAATATTTTTAGCATGCTGATAAATAAATTTTATGGTTCTTATAGATATTTAACAAACTTTAATTTTATAAAAAAATCTAAAATGAATGTTGCTCATCATTATGATCTGTCAGATGGTTTATACAGTTTATTTTTGGATTCTAAAAAACAATACTCTTGTGGATATTTTAAAAATGAAAGTGACACTTTAGAAGAAGCTCAAAATAATAAGATACAGCACATAATAAAAAAACTTAATATAAAGCCAAATCAAAAAGTTCTTGATATAGGTTGTGGCTGGGGATCTCTGGCTATAGATATTGC
>Ga0222652_1000341_pt1 | contig 21443 bp, 22 predicted proteins | sample AntAcemetagen371_FD_179803 | JGI IMG/M metagenome (GOLD analysis project Ga0222652, IMG submission 179803) | Saline water microbial communities from Ace Lake, Antarctica - #371 | ecosystem: Environmental > Aquatic > Non-marine Saline and Alkaline > Saline | place: Antarctica: Ace Lake... | reverse complement strand
TACCGGCTGCTCTCATTACTTGACCTTTTGCATCACTAGGTTTTCTAATACATTTTGTTTTTGAAACAAAACCACCACCTAACCAAGCATCAGATAAAACAACTACACCTGCATCATTAATAATTTTTTTAATCTCAGTCATCATTGGAGATTTATTAAATCTTAAAGCATGATCATGATTTTTAACTGTTCCTGGCATTAAAGTTGCACTAAACTCTGGGTGAAACTTTGATGCGTATCCCAAAGGGAAAGCAGATATATCTAATTGGCCAGTAGTCATTGGTTTCCACTGTTCTTTAGGTTTGTATAAAGACTTTGCTGGGTAAATTCTAATATCGATATCAACATTAGCTTTTTTAACTTCATCTGCAATAATTTGTACCATTTCATGACGTGGGTCAAAAGATCCATCAGCTCTAGGAGTTCCTGGCCATTGGTGACTAGCTTTTAACGTTACCGCATAAGCAGAAGTAACACTCGTCAGAAGCAAAACTAGCGCGACAAAGTATAAAGATATTTTTTTAAACATTATTTTTCTCTCCTCTATTGTTATTTAAGAGATGCATCTAATTCAAGTTATTGGTAAGAGTCAATACTGCAAAATTACTATATAAAATTATGGATGGACCTTTAAAAAACCTATTAGTTCTTGATCTAACCAGAGTGCTAGTTGGTCCTTATTGCACCATGATGCTTTCAGATTTAGGTGCAAGAGTAATTAAAGTAGAAGCACCTGAAGTTGGCGACGACTCTAGGAAATTTGGTCCCTTTATAGAAGATTATTCAGCTTATTTTATGTCACTTAATAGAGGAAAAGAAAGTATCGCTCTAAATTTAAAAAATGAAGATGATAAAAAAATATTCGATAAAATTTTAGCTAAAGCAGATATTCTGGTTGAGAATTTTAAACCAGGCACCTTAGAAAAATGGGGTTATGGTTGGAAAGATATTTGTAAAAAATATCCAAGACTAATTTATGCATCAGCATCAGGCTTTGGACAAACTGGTCCATTAAAAGAATTACCTGCTTACGATATGGTTGTTCAAGGTATGGGTGGTTTAATGAGTGTTACTGGTCAACCTAATTCTGAACCAACAAGAGTTGGTACATCTATTGGAGATATCACAGCAGGCTTATTCACAACTGTTGGAATTAATGCAGCACTTTATGATAGAGAAAAAACTGGCAAAGGAACATTTATTGATGTTTCAATGTTGGATTGTCAAATTGCAATTTTAGAAAATGCTATAGCAAGATACCTTGCTAAAAATGAAATACCAAAACCCATGGGATCTCGTCATCCATCCATTGCTCCTTTTGAAGCCTTTAAAACTAAAGATAGTCATATCATTATAGCAGCGGGTAATGAAAAATTATTTGAAAAACTTTGTAATGTTTTAAATATTCCTGAAATATCTAAAGATCCAAAATTTAATACGAATTTATTACGATCAGAAAATATGGATGATCTTAAAAAAATACTTGAAGATAAACTTATTGTTAAGAATACAAATGAATGGGTAAGTGAAATGGAAAAAGAAAAAATTCCATGTGGTCCAATATTTAATATTAAAGAGGCCGTTGAAAACCCTCAAGTCAAAGCAAGGAATATGATTGTCAAAGCACATCATAAGGTTATTGGTGATTTTAAATTAGCAGGTAATCCAATTAAAATGTCTAATTATAAAGACGAAACAACGCGTGGAGATATTCCAGACTTAGATGAACACAGGGAAAAAATCTTAAAGGAATTTAATAATTAACTATTAGGTTCAGTTTCTTCTGTATCTTCTTTAGTTGTTTCAGCTTCAGCTATTTGATCTAAAGAAACCGCTGTCTCTTCACTAGCAACTTCTGTTTCTTCACTAGCAACTTCAAGTTCTGGATTAACCTCTACTTCAGGTTCTGCTTTTGCAGTTAATTCTTCTAAATCTTCTGGTGCAACTTGAATTTTTTCTGGAATTTTTCTAGCTCTTTTAGATGGTAAAATTGGCGTTCCACTCTTAGAAATTTCACCCTTGTACATACTGTCAAAATCATCACCGATAACTTCATCATCATCTGTACCGTCATCAATTTGTTCAACGTGTTTTCTAAGTTTATGAATAGCGCTGTCAGTTAAATCTGAAACTTTAATAGTGTCTGCTGCAATTTCTCTTAAAGATATAACTGTGTTTTTGTCATTATCTCTATCAAGAGTAGGTTCCAACCCTGAATTTAATTGAACTGCTCTTTCTTTAGCAACTAATACTAATTCGTAAGGGCTTTCTACTTTATCTATGCAATCTTCTACTGTTACTCTAGCCATGCGCAGTATCTATACGGTGGTTAAAAAAAATCAAGGATAATTTTATAAATATTGAGGATTAAGCTTGTTCTTTATGAGGAATAACAAGGATATTGCAATTAAAATATAAGATCCAGAAACTAAAGCGATTTGCTCTATAGAAAAGCTATTATCGATCAAAATTCCAAAGAGCGCTGTACCAAATGCAGTTGAAAATACCATTAAAGCTGTTGTTAGAGCTTTAATGGAACCAATATATTTAACTCCGTAAATCTCAGCCCAAGTAGCTGAACCTAGAACGTTTGCTAAACCGTTTGAAATTCCAATTAAACCTAAAAATACAAATGATGAAATTGATGAGTTAAAATAATAAAGCACAAACGTTGCAACTAATAAAGGAATGTTCATATAAATTATTAATTTTCGACTACTAAACTTATCAATTAAAAAACCTGTTAAAAATAAAGTCAAAACTGATAAAATTGAATACACCATAAAAGATTGAGCTATTACATAAGGTCCCCAACCTTTAGATGACACTATAAAAGATTGATAAACAAATGTACCCGTTGCAATCCAAGGCATTGCTAGCATGCTTAAACATATGATATAAAAACGGTAATCTTTTAAAACTTCACCTCTCGTCCATTGTTTTATATCTTTAGTTTTAATATTTGTAGTACTAGATGTCTCTCTTGAATCTAATTTAACATTTTTAACTAATGAAATAATGACTATGGGTAAAATGATAATAATTGAAATTGAAATTGCTATCCAAATATTTCTCCAATCAATAAAAGTTAATAAAAAGATAATTAATAAAGGCAAAATAAATTCAGCTAATGATAAACCAAGCCAGGTTGTACTTAACGCACGTCCCCTAGTCTTTTCAAAAAATCTTGAAATTGTTGTTGTTGCTGTATGAGACATTAGTCCTTGACCTGATAGCCTCATTAAAAAAATTGATAAAAATAAGAAAGCGACTGAAGAAATTTTGGAAAATAAAAAACAAGAGATTGCTAATAAAGCAATGACATAAGATGCAAATTTTAAAATATTAAAGTCATCAATTTTTTTACCAACCCAAACGAGTATAAAACTACTTAATAGAGTAGCGGATGCGTAAATAGATCCAAACTGACCATGGGTGATAGAAAGCGCATCCCTTATGCTTGAATTAAATAGTCCTAGAAAAAAACTCTGTCCAAAACTTGAAAAAAATGTAAAGATAAAACCAAATAAAATTACTTTAAAATTCAAACTTTTAAACATAGGAAATAAAAATTATGAGCAATGTTGCATTTATAGGTTTAGGTGTCATGGGTTATCCAATGGCAGGATATATATCAAAAGCAGGCCACAATGTAACTGTTTATAACAGAACTGCTGCAAAAGCTGACAAATGGGTTGCTGAATATAAAGGTTCAAAAGCAGATACTCCTGCAAAAGCTGCTGAGGGTGCTGACTTTGTGTTTACCTGTGTTGGTAATGATAATGATTTAAGAGAAGTAACATTTGGTGACAACGGTATCTTTAAAACAATTAAAAAAGGTTCAGTTTATATTGATAACACAACTGCTTCTGCAACAATTGCTAGAGAAATTTATGCTCATTCATTAAAAAGTGAATTTGGTTTCTTAGATGCCCCTGTATCTGGTGGACAAGCTGGTGCTGAAAACGGTGCATTAACTGTTATGATTGGTGGAGATCAAGTAAACTTTGATAAAGCTAAAGACATTATTGATTGTTATAGCAAAAAAATGAAATTATTAGGTGGTGCAGGTAATGGTCAATTAGCAAAAATGGTTAACCAAATTTGTATTGCAGGTCTAGTTCAGGGTTTATCAGAAGCAATTAACTTTGGGAAAAAAGCAGGTTTGAATATGGAAGATGTAATTGAGGTTATATCTAAAGGTGCTGCTCAATCTTGGCAAATGGAAAACAGATACAAAACGATGATTGATGATCAGTTTGAATTTGGTTTTGCTGTAGATTGGATGAGAAAAGATTTAAAAATTGCAATGGATGAAGCTAAAAATAATGGCTCTCAACTACCAGTAACTGAAATCGTTGATAAGTATTACGGTGAAGTTCAAGAAATGGGTGGAAAACGATGGGATACTTCTAGTTTGATTAGAAGACTTAGTAAATAATCTATAATGCAACCAGCATACTACGAAGATTTTAAAGAGATTAAAAATAAGATCTGGTCAATGCTGGAAAATGCTATCAAAGATAGAGGTTCTCAATTTAGAATTCCTGTATTTATTTGTGGTGGTCAAGATGACTTTGATGGCAGAATTGTAGTCCTTAGAAAGTCAGATCGAGAAAATAATCTTGTCCAGTACCATAGCGATATCAGATCAGATAAAATTGCTAAATTAAAAGTAAATAAAAACGCAGCAATGTTGTTTTATGACAAGGAAGAGAAGATCCAAGTTAGGCTTAAAGTTGAATGCACCATTAATCATGAAAATGGTATTACAAAACAGTCTTGGTTAAATACAGGACATATGAGTAGAAAGTGTTATTTAGTTGATAATGGACCTGGCACATTATCTGAAACCCCTACTTCAGGGTTAAAACCTGAGTTAGATAATTTTGAATTTACGATGGAGCAAAGTGAAGTGGGATATAAAAACTTTACTGTTATTCAGTGTAAAATTAAAAGTATTGAGTGGCTTTATTTAGCAGCCAAAGGTCATCGTAGAGCTAGATTTGATTTAGAAAATAACAATGATACCTGGTTAATTCCTTAAAAAACTGATTTGGAATATTTTTTCCAGTTATCCTGGTAATGAATGGCATTTTCAGTAATTGATTTTGCTTCATCAGTTGAGACTTGTCTTACAATTTTACCAGGGGATCCAACAACTAAAGAGTTATCAGGGATGATTTTATTTTCAGTAATCAGTGCATTAGCCCCTATGATGCAATTTTTTCCAATCTTTGCTCCATTTAAAATGACGGCACCAATTCCAATTAAAGAATTGTCTTCAATGGTGCAACCATGAAGCATAACTAAATGACCAATAGTTACATCTTTACCAATTTTTAATGGGTAGCCAGGATCGGTATGCAATACACTCCCATCTTGAACGTTGGAGCCTTCACCTACATAAATATTTTCAACATCACCTCTTAAGGTAACATTAAACCAAATACTGGTATTTTTTTCTAAAGTGACATCACCAATGATGGATGCATTAGATGCAGACCAATTTTCACCTAAATTTTTAACTTTTTTATTTTCCAAATCGTAAAACATATCTATATAATGTTTATCATGCCTCCACTAAAAACACCAATATGCGATTTTGGAACAAATGCTAAAGATTTTAAACTAAATTCTACTGACAATAAGCAAATTTCTTTAAATGATATTAAAGGTGATACTGGTACTTTAATTATGTTTATTTGTAACCACTGCCCTTATGTAAAAGCTGTTATTAAAGATATTGTTGAAGATTGCAAAAATTTAGAAAAGCTCGGAGTAAAAACGGTAGCTATCTCAGCTAATGATCCGATCAATTATCCAGAAGACAGTTTTGAAAATATGATTGAATTTGCAAGGGAACATCAATTTAATTTTCCATATTTATTTGACGAAACTCAAAATGTTGCAAAAAGTTATGATGCAGTGTGCACTCCTGATTTTTTTGGATACAATAATAATTTAGAATTACAATATAGAGGTCGAATAAGAGAATTGAATAATTTAAAACCAGTAAGAACTGGTGATAGTGATTTATTTACAGCAATGAAACAAATTGCAGAGACGGGCAAAGGTCCTGAAACACAAATTCCAAGTATTGGCTGCAGTATCAAGTGGTTAGATAATTAATGTACTTAATAGTTACAAAAACGTTCCCTCCAGAAGTGGGCGGTATGCAGAATTTAATGTGGGGTTTAGCAAACGAACTTTCAAAACACTACATGATAAAAGTATTCGCTGATTATCATGAAAATCATAAATTATTTGATGAGCAAGTTTCTTTTTCAATAGAGCGTGTTGGTGGAATAAAACTTCTTAGAAAATATAGAAAAGCTCAATTGATTAATGAATTTATTAAAGAAAATAAGATTGATGGCATTATTGCTGATCATTGGAAAAGTTTAGAGCATCTTAAAACAAATAAAAAAAAGATATGCTTGATCCATGGTAAAGAAATTAATCATGAAAAAGGTACCTCTCTTAATAAAAGAGTATTGGGGGTTTTAGATAATGTTAAAACCATTGTTGCAAATTCTGAGTACACTAAAAATTTAGCTATTTCACTGGGTGTTCAGCAAGATAAAATTATAATTATTAATCCTGGTGTTGACCCTGCTGAAGAGTTGGATAAAAAAACTATAGACAAAGTAGAGAATTTATTAAAACATAAATCTCCTAGATTAATTACTGTCTCTAGATTTGATAAAAGAAAAAATCATTTTAACATAATTATGGCACTCAGAAATCTAAAACAAATTTATCCTAATATAGTATATATTTGTATCGGTGATGGAGATGAAGAAAATAATATCAAAGATATTACTGCAGAATTAAGCTTAAATGATCAGGTTATGTTTTTTAAAAATATCACCAGTGATCTTAAAAATTCACTTTTATCTAAATCCAATATTTTTGTAATGCCCTCAATAATTAATAAGAGTTCTGTTGAAGGTTTTGGTATTGCTTATATCGAGGCTGCACAATATGGGGTGCCCTCCCTAGGAGGTAAGGATGGAGGTGCTTCTGATGCAATTGAAAATGAAAAGACAGGGTTAATTTGTGATGGAAATGATTTAGAAGCTATATATTCGTCAATTGATTTTATGTTAAAAAACAATAAGTACATAGAATATGGAAAAAGTGCTAAAGAAAATTCATCTATATTTCTCTGGAATGAAATTATTAAAGAATATAAAAAAATTTTATAATTACAATTTTAACTAAATAGCTCAATTTTTATCTTTTAATATTTAAATTAATTAATTTTATGCTTCTAGACTGTAAGATATTTTTCTACTAACTCTTTTGTTATTTTTGAAGAATCCCCTTGTTCAACTATACTACCTCTTTCAAGTATAGAAAAATCATTTGCTGCTTTTTTTATAAAATTAACGTTTTGTTCAACAATAATAATAGTCAAATTAAATTCTTTATTAAGTCTTATTAGAACATTTTCTATTTCTTCAACAACATTTGGCTGTATCCCTTCTGTTGGTTCATCTAATATTAAAATTTTAGGCTTTGTTAGAAGAGCTCTTGCTATTGCTAGTTGCTGCTGTTGTCCTCCTGATAAATCTCCACCTCTGCGCTTCCAAAATTTTTTTAATATTGGAAAAAGTTTTAATGTAAATTCAAAATCTTGAGCGGTATTATTAATATTATCTCTATCTCTTGCAAAAGTTCCAATGACCATATTTTCTTCAATAGTAAATTGTGGCATTATTCCTCTGCCTTGAGGCACATACCCCAAGCCTTCTATTGCTCTATCATTAGTTTTTAATTTACCAATATCTTTTCCAGCTAAATTAATTGAACCATTTGTTTTCTTCATTAATCCCATGATAGTTTTGAGAAGTGTGGTTTTACCCATTCCATTTTTTCCTAAAATTCCATGAAACTTTCCTTCTTTGATGTCTAAATTTATTTTATTTATAGCTAAACTTTCACCATAAAATGCACTTATATTTTCTAGTTTAAGCATTTGTTATCCCTTTGTTACCAAGATAAGCTTCTTTTACCTTTTCATCATTCTCTATGACTTTAGTTGTACCTTCAGCTAAAAGTTTTCCTTCATGCATAACAGATACAATATCACTAATTTCTTTAACAAAACCCATATCATGTTCAACCACAATTAAAGTATGTGCTTCTTTTAGTTTATTAAATAAATCAACAGTTTTACCTGTTTCATAAGTGGTCATACCAGCCGTAGGTTCATCCATCAAAATTAAACTTGGATCTTTAAGGACAACTAATGCAATTTCTAACCACTGTGTTTGTCCATGAGATAAAAATTGTGCTTGTTTGTTTAAGTCATCTTTTAGTCCTACAAGTTCAGCTATCTTGTTTACTTTTTCTTGATCATCTGGATTAAAAAATTTAATTATATTATTAAAAAAACCTAAACTTGAATTTAAAGCTACATATAAATTTTCTTTTACTGATAATTCCTTAAAAACACTTGGTATTTGAAATTTTCTACCAATACCTTTTCTTGAAATAATGAATTCTTCTTTGTTAGTTATATCTTGTCCATTAAAAATAATGTTTCCTTTTGAACTTTTTGTTTTTCCACATATTATATCAAGTACAGTTGTTTTCCCTGCACCATTAGGCCCAATTAAGCATCTTAATTCACCAGCTTTAACACCAAAATCAAATTCATTTACTGCTTTAAATCCATCAAAATTTACCTCTACGGAGTTAAGCTGAATTAAATTATTTTTTATGTTTTGCATATCACTTTCTCTTTTGGTCAACAATTCCAGCTAAACCTTTTGGTAAGAATAAAACTGAAAGAATAAATACCATCCCCATTATTAGAGTCCAAGTGTGCAAAAATGTTTCCGACTCTGATAAGAAACCTTGACCTGATGTGATTACCAAGGCTCCAACAAATGAACCAAAGATACTTTGTCTTCCACCAACTGCACACCAAATCACTACTGATAAACTTAACGATATAGACATAAATGTGGGTGAAGCAAACTCCATAACTATTGTATAAAGCATTCCAGCAACCCCGCCTATGCCTGCTGAAATACATAATGAAGCTGTTTTGTAAACACCAACATTATACCCCAAAAACCTTACTCTATTTTCATCATCTCTTATGGCTTGAAAAATTAAACCAGCTCTACTTTTTGTAATAACCAATGTTAAAAATAGTACAAATGTCATGACAGATACAATTAAATAATAAGCCGAAGAACCGTACGCATCAAACTCAAGATTACCTAATTTTAAAGTTGATAAGTCTGTTATACCATTATCGCCTCCTGTGTATGCTTGCTGATCCAGTATTATAAGATAAACAACTATCATTGCTGCAAGAGTTATTATTGCAACATAAACACCAGCAGCTCTTCCACCAAAAATAAAATACCCTAAAATGATTGCTAAAATAACTGGCACAGCAATTCCTGCAAATATACCAAATGACAAAGAATAAAATGGCTCCCAAAACCATGGAAGTTCTGTTACGTTATTCCAAACCATAAAATCTGGCAACCCTCCTGATCCTGTATGTATGGAATCTGTTTTAAGTTTTAAGGACATGGCCATACAATAAGATCCAAGTCCAAAGAACACTGCATTACCTAAATTTAGTATACCCGTATAACCCCAGCTCAAACTCAAAGAAACAGCCAACAGACCAAAACAAATATATGTTGACATTTTATTTAGATAAAAAGGATCATCTACAATCAAGGGGAATAAAAATAACACAAAACAAAAAAGTCCATATAAAAGAAATTTATTTTTAAAAATATCTATTTTTATCATTCAGTTTCTATGATCTACTTTTTCTAGTAAACAAACCTTCAGGTTTAATTCTTAAAATAATTATTGTTAGCACTAAAACTAATGCCTTGGCGAGTGTATCATTTGAAAATGAAGCTATTAAGCTTGACGTTCCTCCTACAATAAAAGAACTAGCAGCCGTTCCAATTAAACTTTCAACACCTCCCAAAACAACCACCATAAATGCATCAATGATGTAATTTGTACCCATATCTGGTGAAATACTTTTCAAAGGAGCAACAAAAGCACCCGCTAGTGCGGCTAATCCAGTTCCTAATGCAAATGTAGATGAATAAACCATTCCAGAATTAATGCCAAAGCAGCTTGCCATATCTTTATTTTGAGTTACAGCCCTTAATTTCATGCCAAATTTTGTTTTAAAAATTAAAAACCAGGCTAAAATAAAAATTGCTATAGCAAATAAAAATATAAATACTCTGTAAATTGAAACTTGTTGGCCAAATAAACTCATGCTTTCTGCCATATAAGTTGGGATTTTTAAATATTTTAATTCAGAGCCTACTGTTAAACGAATAAGCTGTTGAAGAATTACTCCAATTCCCCATGTAGCTAATATTGTATCTAGAAGTCTATTATAAAGATGTCTTATAATAAGTCTTTCAATTAAAAAACCCATTGCTGCAGTGATTATAAAAATAGGAATAATACTAGCAATTAAACCCATACCTAGTTGTGTTTGAAAAAACCATGATGTGTAGGCGCCAATCATAACAAACTCACCATGAGCCATGTTTATTACACCTGTTGTTCCATAAATAATAGCTAAACCAAGAGCTATCATTAACAGTATCGATGTTATGCTAAGGCCACTTATAAACTGAGAGATAAAAAAATCCATAATAATTTATATTGTTAAAATTAAATTTTAGCTAGACTTAATATTAATTACTACGCCTTTGAAAATTTTGCAGTTTAATATATTTTAACCCAATATTTTCATATTGGGTTAAAAAAACTTTAAATTTATACTAGACTTTTTTTAAACCGCTTTCTGTGCAAGTTTGCTCTGGGTATGCAGCATAAGGAACTGGCTTTAACCAAGTGTCAGTTTTTTTAAGAATATCGTACTGACCGTTTGATTTACAAATACCAATTTTAGGCCACAAGTAGCAATGCATGTTGTCAGGGTCAACTTTAATTTTTCCCTGAGGAGCCATTATTTCTTGTCCTTTACATGCTTCCATAATTGCAGTTGGATTGATATCACCAGCGTTTCCAATTTTTTCTAGTGCTTGCTTAAATATTCCTATACCAAAATAAGCAGGCTCTGAAACGAAGTGTGTAACTTTATCTGATCCCCATCTCTTCTTATAAGCTGAAACAAACTTTGCGTTTTCATCTGACTCATGAACCATAAAGTAAGGAGCTGAAGTTAAATGTCCAGCAGCAGCATCTCCACCCATAGCAGCAACTTCATTTTCTGATGTTGTTAAACTACACATAGGCATTTTTTCTGGATCTAATCCAGCAGCTCTATATTGTTTATGAAGTGCAACAACCGAGTCACCTACTACTGTTGAGAAAATCACATCTGGTTTATCATTCTTAAATTTATTCACAACTGATGAAAACTCAGAATGACCCAATGGCACATATTCTTCCATTAGAACCTCACAACCCAGTTTTTTAAGTAACAATTTACAATAATTGTTCTCTTCTTTTGGATAAATGTAGTTTGATCCAATTAATGACCATCTTTTTCCATATTTTTTAACTAGATATGGAATAAACTCATCTTGTTGTTGGTTTGGTACAGCACCAGTGTAAATTACATTTTTTGAACACTCTCTTCCTTCATAAAGTGTTGGATAAAAATATAAATTTTTTCTCTTCTCGAACACAGGTAAAACTGCTTTTCGACTTGCAGAAGTATATCCGCCAAAAACTGTCACACATTTATCTTTTAACACTAATGTACGGGCTTTTGAGGCAAAAGTTGCTGGGTCTGAAGCTGGGTCTGCAACAATAGCTTTTATTTTCATTCCATTTACCCCACCAGCAGCGTTTATTTCTTCAATTGCCATAATAGTAGCTTTATGAAGTGACTCTTCAATAATTGCTAAACCACCAGTCAATGAAAATAAAACACCTACTTTAATTTCATTTTTCGCTGCATAAACATTTCCTTGTTTCATCCACACATGTGGAAAAGAAGCAGCTGCAACTCCTAAAGCTGATGCTGTAAGGGTGTTCTTAATAAACCCTCGTCTATTAGACGTGAGTGTTACGATTTTATCTTTTATTTTTTTTTTCATTACATTCTCCATTATTATTTAGAAAACATATTTAATTAAAGAGGTTAATGAAATTAATAAAACATTATAAAGGTTTTATATAAAGTTTATTTATATAAAATTTTTATTTTTATTGCTGATTGGAAAATGATTATCTTAAATATATTTAATAAAAGGAGTATAATATGTATCATGGAGATATAGGAAGCAGTAAGGATACTGTTGGTGTTGCAGTAGTAAATTATAAAATGCCAAGACTTCACACAAAAAAAGAAGTTATAGAAAATTCAAAAAAAATTGCAGATATGATATCGGGAATGAAAATAGGTTTACCTGGTATGGATTTAGTAATTTTTCCAGAATATAGTACTCATGGTATCATGTACGATCAAAAAGAAATGTATGAAACTGCATCACAAATTCCTGGTGAAGAAACTGCAATTTTCTCTGAAGCTTGTATAAAAAATAAAGTATGGGGAGTTTTTTCTCTAACGGGAGAAAGGCATGAAGATCACCCAAATAAAGCGCCTTATAACACTTTAATACTAATGAATGATAAAGGTAAAATTGTCCAAAAATATAGAAAGATTATGCCTTGGGTGCCTATTGAAGGATGGTATCCTGGAAACTGTACTTATGTTTCAGATGGTCCAAAAGGTCTAAAAGTTTCCTTAATTATTTGTGATGACGGTAATTATCCTGAAATTTGGAGAGATTGTGCTATGAGAGGCGCTGAATTAATAGTTAGATGTCAAGGTTATATGTATCCAGCTAAAGAACAGCAAATTGTTATGGCTAAAGCAATGGCTTGGGCTAATAACTGTTATGTAGCTGTCGCAAATGCTACAGGTTTTGATGGAGTTTATTCTTACTTTGGTCATTCTTCATTGGTTGGTTTTGATGGAAGAACCTTGGGCGAATGTGGTACTGAGGAAATGGGTATCCAATATGCACAAATGTCAGTTTCTGCAATTAGAGATGCTAGAGCAACTGGCCAGTCTAACAACCACCTATTTAAACTTTTACACAGAGGTTATACTGGAATGATTAATTCTGGTGATGGAGACAAGGGTACCGCTGAGATGCCATTTGAGTTTTATAAAAAATGGATTAATGATCCAGAAGGAACTCGTAAAATGGTAGAGGATATGACTCGACCAACTGTGGGGACTGATGAAAGCCCAATAGATGGTATACCTAATAAAAAAACTACACATAGATAAAAAATAAAAAATACACAGAAGGAATTAGATTTTATTCCTTCTGTGTATTTAAATTTTAAAGGTATAATTAATGTCAGACAACTCTGGTTTTATAATTACAAATGAGCCTAAATATATAGAGGTAGGAACTGAGTCTAAAGTTTTTGAAGCTTCATGGGAAAATAGAATTCCATTAATGTTAAAGGGACCTACAGGATCTGGAAAAACAAGATTCATTGAACATATGTCTTGGAGGTTAAAGAAACCTTTAATTACAGTTTCTTGTCATGAGGATATGACAGCGTCAGATTTGGTTGGAAGGTTTTTATTGGAGGGAACTGAAACAATTTGGAAAGATGGACCACTTACAAGAGCAGTTAGATATGGAGGTATATGTTATTTGGATGAAATAGTCGAGGCCAGACAAGATACTACAGTTGTTATTCATTCATTAACAGATGATAGACGAATATTACCTATTGAAAAAACTGGTGAAATTATAAAAGCACATAAGGACTTTTTTTTAGTTATTTCCTATAACCCTGGCTATCAAAGTGTTTTAAAAGATTTAAAAGAATCTACGAAACAAAGATTTGCAAGTATAAATTTTGATTATCCAAGTAAAGATATAGAAAAAGAAATAATAATTCTTGAAAGCAATACAACAAAAGAAATAGCTGAAAAATTAATTAAAGTTTCTGAAAGAACTAGAAATTTAAAAGGAAGAGGACTGCATGAAGGAGCCTCAACTAGAATGCTAATAACAGCAGCAAAATTAATAAAATCAGATCTCGGTTTCGTAGAGGCCTGTCTTAAAGGAATTGTACATCCAATGACAGATGATCAAGATGTTATAGACTCTTTAGAACGGTCAATCAGAGACCTTGGATAATGCCTCAGGGTAAAATAATTTCCATCAAATCATTCAGTAATTTAGAAAATTCTCTAAGAATAAAGGCTCAAAAAGTTTTAAAAGAAAAAGCTCTTTATGATTGGTTAGAATATCTAAAGAGAATTGATAGTTCGGGATATGGTGAATTAGTTCTAAAAGGATTTTCTAAAACTTCATTAGATATTATTGAAAAATTTGGTTTTTTGCCAATAAAAATATTTTATTCAACACTCACATCTGTAACAATAAAAAGAGGACAAAAAATATCTTATAGTTTTTGTAATGTTTGTTCAGAAATTTTAGAATTTTATGACAGTGATAAAAAATTTTTAAGTTGGTTAATGTTAATTGAAAAGATGACAAACTTAGCGCCTGAGGCTTTGGAAATCTTGTTACAAAAAATGAGTTTTTTAGTTGAAAAAATGAATGTCTCGCAAATGGAAGATTGGTTTTTAACTTGTTTGAGAGCTAGCTCAGGAGATATGGAAAAAAGAATTAAATTATTATCACTTAAAGACAATGAAGGATTGGAATGGCTTGAGCAAACAGCGGGTATTAAAAGTTTTAAAGAACAAGAAAATAAGTTAAAGATTTATACAACGGCAGTCTGGGGAATGGATATTAATATTAAAGAAATTCCAATCAGTAACACAAAAACATCAATTAGAAGAACAGCATTCAGTAATAATTTTGTGAGAGTGCCCTCATCATATCCTGGTTTTACAGGGCAACTCGGCGAAGAAGTATTCAGAGCTGCTATCATGCACGCAGCAGCACATATGAAATTTACACATAAAAGATTTGAGATAGGAAAACTTAAACCTGTACAGGTAGCAATTATTTCAATTATTGAAGATGCTAGAGTAGAATTATTATCAATTAAAGAATTTCCAGGATTAAAAGAACTTTGGATTCCATATCATATGGCAACTGGTGAATCTAAAAACTTAAATAAAGCATATGGACCATTAACTTCAAGAACTTTGTTTTCAAGACTGTCAAGAGCACTAGTTGATGAAAACTATATTGATAATAATGGTTGGATAACTAGAGCCAGAGATATGTTTTTTAAGAATAAAGAAAAATGGAATGATCAAAATTTAAGTAGAGAGTTAGGTAATCTTCTTGGAAATGATATTGGTCAAATGAGAATACAATTTAATCCAAAAGATTATTTGCCAGACCCAATTTATAGAGATGAAAATTCTGGTATTTGGAATTTTGATAATGAAAATACAAAAGATTTTGAAGAACTTCAAACAGGAATAGAGTCTTATCAAGTTGAAAGAAAAGAAACAGATGATGCAGAGAAAAATTTTGAAAATAGTAATATTATTGAACCTCTTGCAAAAATTGCTCCTAATAAAGTTTCACAATCAGAAGAAGCTCAAATAATTTCTTTACAGCCAGAATTTGACTATAAATCTGGAAGAGAAAATTTTAACTGGTGTAAGATTAAGAAATATAATTTTGATAATAAGTCCAATTATTATTTAAATGATTATCTTTTTGAAAACTCCAAAATAGTATCAAATATAAAAAACTTGATTGAGAGTTCCAAAATTTCCCAACCAATCAAACTAAAGAAGCAACAAGATGGTGATGAATTAGATCTAGATAGTTGTATAGAATCAATAATTGAAATTAAAAGAGGCTCAACCCCATCAAATAATATTTACAAAAAAACAAATAGGGAAGGAAGAGACTTGTTAGTGTCGATACTTGTTGATATTTCTGAGTCAACTAATGATTTAATTAAAAATACTAAAAAAACAATATTTTCATCAATCATTGAGGCTACTGGAATATTAAGTGAAGCAATAAATAAATCTGGTGACGATTTTGGATTAGCAACATTTTGTTCTAATAAAAGAGATGATGTTAGATATTGGAAAATTAAAGATTTTAAAGATAAACTTAACAAGGGACATATTAACAAATTAGAGAGTATGAAACCTGGATTTTCAACAAGACTAGGGGCAGCCGTTCGACAAGCAGGCGATGAATTGGTTAAACAAACAAATTATAGGAAATTATTATTAATAATATCTGATGGTGAACCTTCAGATATAGATGTTGATGATAATGAATATCTTGTTGAAGATGCAAAGTATGCAGTTAAAAGACTTGCCTATAATGGCATTGATGTCTTCTGTGTGGGTGTTGAAAGTGAAAGTAATAAAAATTTATCTAGAATATTTGGAAATAAAAATTATGTAATCATAAAATCAGCGTCTGAACTTCCAAAAAAACTACCATTAATTTATTTAACACTTAGTAGATGAAAAAATGTAAATACTCAAAATTATCAAACTATATTCTTGAAGGTGTTGGATCTTTTTTTCTAGTGCTATTTGCTGCTGGAGCGGTTATGTCAAATGCTTTTTATAGTGGTTCAATTGGACAATTAATGGGTGGATTTTCATCTGGACTAATTTTATTTATTCTAATTTCATCACTAGGTAAATATACTAGAGGGCATGTCAATCCAGCTGTAACCCTTATGGAATTAAGACTTGGTTTTATTAGTAAAAGAACTGCTTTTTTTTATATAATCTTTCAAATAATTGGTAGCATTTTAGCTGGGTACTTCCTTAAGTGCATGATTGGTGATTATGAAAATATAGGAGCCAATTTGCCTTTATTAAAATCAGATTTTAATTATTTATTATCATTTATTACAGAGTTTATTTTATCTGCTTTACTTGCGGCAATAATCATTAGAGTGGCTTATATTGAAAAACTCTCTTTGACTTTTTTAGCTGCTTCTTGTGGGCTACTAGTTTGTGGAGGTGTAATGGTATTTGGTGCAATCACAGGAGGCTCTATGAACCCAATAAGAGCTATTGGGCCTCATTTTGCAGCAAACTTTCCAGGAGGGTTATGGATATATATTTTTGGTCCAACACTAGGTTTTCTTTTTGTAACAGAAATTTACATTTTTTTTAGAGGAAAAATAAAAAAATCTAATAAATAATATTTTACTGGAAGTTTTTTGAGATATTAAACCACTTTGATCTCTCAACACACCATTCTTTGAATTCTTTAATGGTTACCTCTTCTAATGTTATATTTACAGATCTAAGATCTTTCTTAGATTTATCAAATCTGAGAAATTTTTTGTGTACTGCGTTGTCTAATATCAATCTTAATGTAGGTTTTGAAATCGTAGATGTTGTAGCAATTGCTCTTGCTAGTTGCTCAATGTTAATTGTTTTTTTTTCAAAATGTGCTTGCAAAATAGAAAGCCAAATAGTTCTAGACTCAAAATCTTTTCTAAAAAATTTTAATGAACTATCATCTTTGCATATCTTAAAGACATTTTTTAATAAATTATTACATATCCTTGATGCGATATTATCACTTATGCTACTCATAATATTATATTTAATTTTTAATCATACATATATATATAAATTATATAAAGAATTTTTATATATGTTTACTTAATAACATAACAAAATCTAAAGATATGTGGCAAAAAGAGCTTAATAACCATAAGTAAATCTAAGAAATCAAATTAGATAATCTTTCAAATACTTTTTCAGCACTTAACTTATTCAAATCATCAACTTGAATAGCTTTAAAGTTTTCTCGCTCAATACTTACTTTAAAAGCTGTTGTGTGAGCACCAAATAAAGTTAAGCCTTTTACACCTAGATGAGCTGAAATATGAGCTGGGCACGTATCATTTGCAATAACAAATGAGCTTTCTTTAATCAAACTTGCTAGTTGAGAAATATCTAAAGCTTTACCATTATCTAAAATTGAAATGGCATTAATATTTTTTGTATCATCAATTTCAGATGGTCCTGGAGCTACTACTACTTTAATTTGGTCTTCATATTTATTCTTAATCAATTCTATTAACTCGTTGTAATGAGGCCACTTTTTATGAGTTAGGTGAGCTGAACAAAAAGGAAATAAAACAATATATTTATCTAAATTAAATTCTTGTTTAAGATTATCAATGTTAGTCACGGCCCAATTAAAGTCTGGTTTCATGGTATGCTCAGTTTTAATTCCAGAGGTTTTTAATTGATGATCAAATCTATTTAGAACTGGGTCTTTATCAAATTCTTTTTTTGAAATATTACTTGGTAAAGTAGTTTCTGAACTAGACCAAGTATTAAAATTTGCTTTTGGAAATAAGATATTCTTATAAAATTTTGTTCTAGATGAGTTTTGTAAATCATAAATTTTTTTTATATTTAGTTTCTTTAAAGTTCTCATTAAGAAATATAGATAAAATAAATTAAATCTGGATAAACGTCTGTCTAAAATAACATTGTGTACAAGTGGGTTTTTTTTAAATAATTCAAAATAAGGTTTAGTGGTTAATATATTTATTTGATCTTCTGGATGATTTTCAGAAATATCTTGAATTGCACCACAAGCTTGGGCTATATCACCAAGTGAACCGTGTTTAATAATTAAAATATTAGACATATTTCTAACAACTTAACATAGTATAAATTTTTATGAATAAAATTCTAGTTGAAGTATCAGTTGGTGAACTTTTGGATAAAATTTCTATTTTAGAGATTAAACAAGAAAAAATTAAAGACCCTGAAAAACTAAAATTTATTAATGACGAACATGGTATTTTAAAAGATCAGTTAGATAATAATGTTAAATCTGATGATAAAATTAAAGCTCTTTTCCAATCCCTAAAAGATATTAATGCAAAATTATGGGTGATTGAAGATGACAAAAGATTGTGTGAAAAAAATTCTGATTTTACTGAAAACTTTATAAAACTTTCAAGAGATGTTCATTTTTTAAATGATGATCGTGCTAAGATTAAACTAGAGATGAATAATCATACGGGCTCTAAGATTAAAGAAATTAAAGAATATACTTCTTATTGAAAAGTATATTTTTTTTCTAAATATTTTATCAAGTTGTGAATGATAAAAGTCATAAATAAATAAATCCCACCTGCTAAAAGAAACACCTCTAAAGGTTTGTAAGTGGTTGATACAATGTGTTTAGCAACACCAGTAATATCCATTAACGTTACTGTGCTTGCAAGTGATGTGCCCTTCATCATTAATATAATCTCATTACCATAAGCTGGTAGGGATTGTCTAATCGCTACCGGAATTTGAATTTTATATAAAATAATTTTACTTGATATCCCAAGACTTTTACCTGCTTCTATAATTCCAGGCTTTATAGTTTGAAAAGCTGATCTTAAAATTTCTGAAGTATATGCTCCAGTATTTAGTGCAAATGCAATAATTGCACACCAATAAGGCTCTTTTAAAATAACCCAAAGAAAGGTTGATCTTAACCATTCGATTTGTCCAAGACCATAATAAATTATAAATATCTGAACCAATAATGGAGTTCCTCTAAATAGATAAGAATATCCATAAGCAAATTTACTAATAAATGGGTTTTTATTTAATCTTAAAACTGCAAATAAAAATCCAATAAATAAGCCAATGATTAAAGATACCGATAATAATTTTAAAGTTATAACTGCAGCACTAAGTAATTTTGGCAAACTTGTTATCATTAAATCAAAATTCATTAAAAGCCTCTACTGTATTTAACTTCAAGTCTATTAATTAGCTTCATGCTCAAAAATGTTAGCATCAAATATAAAACTGCAGCAAAACAATAAAAGAACAAAGGATCTCTAGTGGAACCCGCTGCAATATAAGATTGTCTCATGATCTCAACTAAACCTGTAACTGATATTAAAGATGTGTCTTTTAAAGTAATCTGCCAAACATTACTTAAGTTCGGAATAGCAAGTCTTAACATTTGAGGTAGAATTATTTTATAAAATTGTACAAATTTACTAACACCTAAAACTTTGGCAGCTTCAAATTGACCTTTATCTATTGATTGAATAGCACCTCTAAATACTTCTGTTGAATAAGCCCCAGATATAATACCGATTGCAACCGAACCCGTAATAAATGCATTAATTTCTATGTATTCAAAGTATCCAAAAATTGAAGCAACATACATTATTGCACCACTTCCCCCAAAAAAGAAAAGGTAAATTACTAATAGTTCTGGAACACCTCTGATTACAGTGGTGTACATATTTCCAATAAAATTTAGAAATTTATTATTTGATAATTTTAACGGCGTGAAGATTAATGAAAATAAAAAACCAATTAACATTGCAGTAACTGCCACTGCAATTGTCATTAGAGTTGCATAAAACAACTCATCCCCCCAGCCTGTTTTTCCGAATGATAAAAGGTCCATATCGAAAGGGCGACTAAATAAATAGTCGCCTTTTCAAAATATTATTTACATAGAAGCGTCAAAGCCAAAATGCTTGATCGCTAATTTGCTAATGATTCCTTGTTTTCTAGCAGTATTAATTGCTTTGTTGAAATCTTTAAGAAGTTTTGCATCTCTTGTACCGATTGCATCAGTTCCGCCTTGTCTTATTCCAACACCAACACCATTACCAAAAGCACCACCTGAAAAAGTAGGTCCAACTAGTACTACTGGTTTTCCTGATTTATCTGCGTAATCAGTGAATGCAACTGCTGCAGCTAATGCAACATCACATCTACCAGAAGTTAAGTCTAGATTTACTTCATCTTGAGTTTTATAAGTTCTAACTTTTACTTTACCTACGTCACCAGACTCTAAAAAATTTTGGTGAATAGTTCCAGTTTGTGTACAAACAGTTTTTCCAGCAAGTGCAGCAGTTAAAGTCTTAAGAGTTTTCTTAACAGCACTTCCACCTAAAGTTAAATTAATTCCTTCCGGTGTATCCATGCTCTCTAAACTTGAACCTTTCATTACTGCAAGGGCTGCAACTTCGTCAGCATAACCTTGTGAAAAAGTAATTGTTTTTTGTCTTTCAGCGGTAATTGACATTCCTGCCATGATCGCATCAAACTTTCTCATTAACAAAGCAGGAATCATTCCATCCCAATCTTGTTCAACGATAGTACACTCGTGATCCATGATTTTGCATAGCTCTTGTGCTAACTCTACCTCAAAACCAATAAGAGCACCTGAAGCATCCTTAGAGTTCCATGGTGGATAAGCACCTTCTGTTCCAATCTTTATTTTATCAGCGTAAACATTTCCGATTAATAATAAAGAAGCAAGAACACTTAATATTGTTTTTTTAATTATATTCATTTTTTCCTCCATATGATTATGAGGATTTATTTCACAAATTTGAGAATTTAAAAAGAAATTTTTAGTGATTAATTGATGATGAAAAGTTCCAAGAACAGTCAAAACTTGGGATGTAAACCCTATCCAAAGTTGTATTTCCAAAATTCTTATTAAAAACAT
>Ga0222652_1000339_pt1 | contig 21607 bp, 25 predicted proteins | sample AntAcemetagen371_FD_179803 | JGI IMG/M metagenome (GOLD analysis project Ga0222652, IMG submission 179803) | Saline water microbial communities from Ace Lake, Antarctica - #371 | ecosystem: Environmental > Aquatic > Non-marine Saline and Alkaline > Saline | place: Antarctica: Ace Lake... | reverse complement strand
CCTTGGAATTGGGGTGGTATATCCTTTCATAAGTTTGGATGGGCTAATACTCGTAGTTATTGGAATATTCGGAGGAGTAAAACAATAGATCAAACAAGTCTAATCAAGGAGGAGTTTCTTGCGAGGATCCACGACTTGATGAAGATTGATTGATGGGACAAGGCACAACAGCCCGGGGTTTGGTTTATACCCCACTTTTTTTTACCACCTGACCAGGCACCACGCTGAAATTGACGACAGACTTAAATGTACCCATATGTTTGTACAGTCAAATAAAAATGGATTTTATGTCATTTGTTGAAAAGAACGAATCTAAAGCTTGGGGTTGGTGTGGTGTTTCGGGAAATCCTAATGTGTCAATGGAGTTTATTGATGCTCATCCTGAAAAGGATTGGGATTGGTATGGTGTTTCGCAGAATCCTAACCTTACAATTGAGTACATTGATGCTCACCCTGAAAAGGATTGGGATTGGGTGAGTGTTTCGCTTAATCCTAATATTACAATGGAGTACATTGATGCTCATCCTGAAATTCCCTGGGATTGGTGGTATGTTTCGCAGAATCCCAACCTTACAATGGAGTACATTGATGCTCATCCTGAAAAGGATTGGAATTGGTATGGTGTTTCGCGAAATCCCAACCTTACAATGGAGTACATTGATGCTCATCCTGAAAAGGATTGGAATTGGCGTGGTATTTCGCAAAATCCTAATATTACAATGGAGTACATTGATACTCATCCTGAAAAGGATTGGGATTGGTGGTATGTTTCGGGTAATCCCAACCTTACAATGGAGTACATTGATGCTCATCCTGAAAAACCTTGGAATTGGCGGTATGGTGTTTCGCGAAATCCCAACCTTACAATGGAGTACATTGATGCTCATCCTGAAAAGGATTGGAATTGGTGGTGTGTTTCGCGAAATCCTAATCTTACAATGGAGTACATTGATGCTCACCCTGAAAGGGATTGGAAATGGGAATGTATCTCTTATAATAAGTTTGGATGGACTAATACTCGTGGTTATTGGAATATTCGGAGGAGTAAAACAATAAATCAAACAAGTATAATCAAGGAGGAGTTGATCGCAAAAGCGTGTCATCCTGATAGAAAGAATATGATTGAGTGTACGTTAGATATTGAAGAATGTAAGGAGTTTTATACTGATATGTGTTAGATATTGAATACTGTATTCCCCAAAAAAGAGGTTCCCAAGACCCCCCCTTATTTTTTCCAATTGACATACTTAAATGTACACATATTCTTGTACATTCAAATACAAATGGATTTTATGTCATTTCTTGAAAAGAACGAATCTAAACCTTGGGATTGGTATGGTGTTTCGCGAAACCCTAATATTACAATGGAGTTTATTGATGCTCATCCTGAAAAGTCTTGGGATTGGCGTGGTGTTTCGGGAAATCCTAATCTAACCAAACCGGAATAGTCACAAGTGAGGGAGTCTGTTTTTCAATCGGGAGTATAGTACCATCATCGTCTTTGTACAAACGAACAACTCGCCCAATACGCTGAATGTTTGTTTTGGATTCGGGAGTGGGATCCCAGGGGAGCATTGTATTTGTATTCTTGAGATCTACGCCTTCAGATAGGGTTCGGCACGATACCAAGATAGCAACACCTGATTCGGGAGTGGCATCTTCAAACTCACGCAAGATCTCTTCACGATCACTCATTGTATCATTGTGTAACCCTCGTACTCACCACCCATGTTTCTTCGTAGCATTTTCAAAATACTCAAGAAATGAACGCACAGATGTGCCCCCCTCACTTTCAACATCATTATCAGTATTGGCCTCACTCGTATATACAAGGAGGTGAAGTGTTTGCCCTTGATTTCTTGCCCAATCACGCGCAAGATTCATATATCTGGGAGTGTTCCATCAGTGGCGTAATATTCAATCGTGTTATTTGTTGAAGGGGAGTGGGAGTGAGAGATGCACTCTGTTATGACCCTGCTTTTTCCAGAACCAGTACATATTGATATATTTATGACGGGTTTGTCTTGTTCACATGTATCAAGTGCCTTCCCTTGGCAATCCCGAATACTTGGTTTTGACGATTTGATGTGTGAATCATAGAACTGGCGAACCAGTGCTAATGAAGGAAACACAAGCATATTTATGATTGACATAGTGTGTCATACAATGATTACAAATATGGTTTTCAATTAAGGATGTATCGTGGATACTATAACCAGAATGGCATCTCTTGATCGTGTGTATGAATCACGGATTCCAATCACCGTTAAAACCATCGCAACATCACCGCCAATATATAGGTATGATATTACATGTCCCAATTGTAAGAAAAGAGCAACACCATTGGTAAATGATGGTGGATCTATCGCAATGTGTGGAAAATGTAGTTATAAATTCAAAGGTAAAAAGGTATATCATCCCAAGTAAATCTATTACATTACATTACCACACAGCACACACTTGATACTTCATTTTGTATTTGAGACGCAGTTAATCCATCGTTATTTGTGGTACTTTCATTCGCACCAACATTGAGTAGTATTTCAATCGTAAGTGTGTTATTTTCTTTGGGAGATACAATCATAAGAGCAGTCCAGGCATCTCGGGTTTGTAAGTTTGTGTCTGCCCCAGCATCAATCAGCATTTGAATCACTGAAACGGGAGAGTATTCACACGCGATCATTAGGGCAGTCCACCCGTATTTGTCTTGTAGGTTTATGTTTGCACCAGATTGAATGAGTAGTTTTACTGTTGAAATGAATGAATGTGAACAAACAAAACGGGTCGCGATCATTAGAGCAGTCCAACCATCTCGGGTTTATTGTTAATATTTTGATCGTAGCAGCGTGTTGTTATACGATTGTTGGAGTTGTATATGCTATAATGTTCTCATAGTCAACACACAGAACAGTATATATTTTAAGACTCAAGCATTTCCCTCTTCTCTTCAAGCTGTTGGATCCGAAGTTCGTTGTCTAGAAGCAGCGTGTCAAACTTGTCGCTTAATGGTTCTACTGCCTTCTCATAGTCGCTCTCGAGCCCACTTGTAAACCTCTTCCACTCTGTAATGATGCGCTGTACTCGCATGCGCCGTGTCTGTGAAGCACGTATACGCCTAGAAATGTGAGCAATGCGTTTTTCCAGGGGTGTTGTATCGGTATCATCATCTGGGTCTTCGTCGTCTGTAACCAGTTCGATCAGGTCGTGCATCACGTCGTATACCTGAGATACAACCGTATATTCCACGTCGGGTCGGTCACGTATCTTCCACCGTCCACCATCATACACGCGGAGGCGTTTGCGTAGGCTTCGTTTGTTATCGATCCTTACATTTTGATTTTCAGGAAACTTGTCATTAAAATGTTTTTCTCGTATGAGCCTGGGTATCGCATCTGGTAGATTGCCGATAGCGTTCATAACCACGTCGTGCGTTAACCACTTTGGATTTTCGTCTGAAAAGTTTCGGATAGGGAGGTTTATCTGGATATTGTTTGTACGATTATCCATATGGTTTGTGATGTGTTGGATTGTTGTTTCAGTACGATCGTTGATAGGTGCCTCGGTGATAACGGGGGGGATACATTCATTTCCACTAGTATGTTTGTACAACCCTGAACGTGTCTTGTAGATGCGCTTGCATGTATCACAGCGGTATGATTCGTTTACAAGCATATCCCCTGTAATCTCCTCTACCGTTCCATATTTCATCTCACACGGGTGTCCTCCGGATGTACGCTTCTTCCAGTAATGGATGTGGTCTGATATCTTTCGTCGAGGAACTGTATTCCATACCGATTCTGGGATAATGATTTTATACTGATTTCCAGAATGACGCACGTATTTGACATATGAACCATCTTCTCGTATGCTGAAGCGCCCCCGCATTTTATCTACCAACGCCATTGAGAGTTTCCGTAATATGGAAACGCTTGTCCGTAATTTGGAAACGTTTGTCCGTAATTTGGAAACGTTTGTCCGTAATATGGAAACGCTTAACCGTAATAAATTACGTTGTTTATTTGGTAATAAAACGCTCCAAAAATATTTCAAACCAAAACGTGGAAACGCTTGTCCGTAATATGGAAACGCTTTACGTAATTTATTCATCTCGTGGAAACGCTTGTCCGTAATTTGGAAACATTTCACTTTCACAGATGATATTATTTTCAGAGTATGTATACTCCTAAAATAACTATGTTGGGTAGACCACCGGATTTTATCCGTAATATGGAAACGTTTGTCCGTAATTTCATTTGGGAGTCAGGAATTCTCAGAATTTTAGATCTCAGTTTTAAAAAATGTGTTTTGGACTTGGCTTTTGTTGTAAAACATTGTTTGTATCGAATGTTGATTATTAGTTGTTGATTATAATATCCGGTACATTTCCACAATATATACACGTAACTTCCTATTAAAGATTTTGCAAACCAAAACGTGGAAACGCTTTTCCGTAATATGGAAACGCTTTACGTAATTTTATCGTCTCGTGGAAACGCTTGTCCGTAATTTGGAAACATTTCACTTTCACAGATTATATTATTTTCAGAGTATGTATGCTCCCAAAATAACTATGTTGGGTAGACCACCTGTTTTTATCCGTAATATGGAAACGTTTGTCCGTAATTTCATTTGGGAGTCAGGAATTCTCAGAATTTTAGATCTCAGTTTTGAAAAATGTGTTTTGGACTTGACTTTTGTTGTAAATACGGGTTAATTTGTATATTTATGATGCGTCATCTTAAATCTATATTCCGTAATATGGAAACGATTAACCGTAATATGGAAACGATTAACCGTAATTTGGAAACGTTTGTCCGTAATTTGGAAACGTTTAACCGTAATACATTACACTGTTTATTTGGTAATAAAACGCTCTAAAAATATTTCAAACCAAAACGTGGAAACGCTTTTCCGTAATATGGAAACGCTTTACGTAATTTTATCGTCTCGTGGAAACGCTTGTCCGTAATTTGGAAACATTTCACTTTCACAGTTGATATTATTTTCAGGGTATGTATGCTCCCAAAATAACTATATTGGGTAGACCACCTGTTTTTATCCGTAATATGGAAACGTTTGTCCGTAATTTCATTTGGGAGTCAGGAATTCTCAGAATTTTAGATCTCAGTTTTGAAAAATGTGTTTTGGACTTGACTTTTGTTGTAAAACGTTGTTTTCTCTCACATCTTCAATTGATACATTCTCATCAAACAACACCTGACACCATAACATAGATATGTCAAATGCACGCATCGAAGTAATCCTTGGGTGTATGTATTCAGGTAAGTCAACGGAACTCCTTCGGAGAGCAAAGCGGTACGAGTCGATCGGTCAACGGGTTCTACTAGTCAACCATTCCCTGGATACGAGGTCAACAGACAACACGATCCAAACACATACACACGAAACCACATCTGCATTCAAGACGGATCTGCTCAGTGAGATCACATCTCTTTCCAACTTTCATATGTACGACGTGATTGGTATTGACGAAGCACAGTTCTTCCCAGACCTTCGTGAGTTTATTCTGCGCATAGAGTCTATGAACAAAGTAATTATCGTAGCGGGTCTCGATGGTGATTTCAGACGGAGACCAATCGGCCAGGTTTTGGATATTATCCCGTTATGTGATGAGGTTACAAAACTCACCGCAATGGATATGATAGACAAGGATGGTTCCCCAGGAATCTTCAGCAAGAGGATTGTACCAGATGACGACCAGGTTCTCATCGGTGCGACGGAGTCGTACGTGGCAGTATCCCGAAAGAACTACCTCACACAGATTCCAGAAGATTCTGAATAGATTGTACTAGAGTATTTACACGAGAATACTTCCATCCGTTAATGGCCTTCACGTATTCATTGAGGTGTTTTTTTGCGTCCAACGCTTCAGATAGTTTCATAGAGTCTTCCCATGACATAACTGGTTTACGAAGCCGTTGATTGACCTTATTATGAAACTCGAACGCCCATTTCTGGTACCAGTCGCATTTTTCATCATTGGGGTCCTCGTATCGGGTCGCAACATACACAGATGCCGCGTGCTTACGACAACTCGGGCAGGGTATCGTCTGTATCAGCTCCCGCGTATGCTTCCACATCTCACTCGTTTTCTCGCATCGCAGCGCCAGGTCCTCAATATTCGCGAGTTTGTATCCAGCCGCGTGGAAAAAGAGCCACAACTGCGACCCCCACACACTCTTACGGACCGGCACTGACCTTCGCACCATAGCCGACGAGACTCGTGTGCCCGTGATTGCGGCGTGAGAAGCATAGGCACCCCGGATGTTAAGGTAGCTCCATGTCGTCGCACCTAAGCCAACACTCCTCCGTCGCGTTGTTCGTTGTCCTGCATTCGCCCACGTCCGATGCATAATCTCTTCCTTGTTTTATATAAGTTTTTACGGGACATAATCCTACCTTTCTGGGCTTGAGTTCCTTCAGTGTTTTCATCAGAGTCGAGTTTTTACTTTTAATCTTATTCCGCATCAGACGCAGTCCACGATTACAATCGGTATTCATAATATCATCCCAGACAACCCACCGCGAGTCACCGATCTCGTTACTATCCATCGGGGATGGACTGAGGCACTCGTGGGCTTTCACCAGAAAATACGTGGTCTCTGATATCACGATGTGTTTATCAGTCTTGAATACCCGAGATACAATCCCGGTTTCTTCCTTGAGTTCTCGCATCGCACAATGAGAAACCAGTTCGCGCTTCTCTACGTGACCCTTTGGTAATCCAAACTTTAGATTATCAGGGCCCATTGTATTGCGATTGATGACTATGAGTATTTTTTTAGTGTCCGGGCTCACCATGATAACCCCCGCTTTGATAGTCATAATGTTTATGCAGGGAACTCCTATCGTACCAAACGGACAAACCAGTTAGGACTCTTCCCCGTCCTCTTCGGTCTCATACCCGTACACATCATCCCCTTCGCCTTCACCCGCGAACCGCAGAACCTGCCTCCGCAGAGCTCCGTGCGTATACTTCCGCAAGACGACGGAGGGTTTACGGAGCGGTGTTTCTTGGTATGGAAGTGTGGTGGTGTGAAGCGTATCAATGGACTCGGTATCTTCTACAAACTCCCTTCCCCTGGCAAGATCATCAGACGCAAGAGCGATCTCCCCGGGGGCATCCTCTCGTTCGTACCCCTCGGTGGGTGCATCCTGGGTGGTCATCTGGGTGTGGCGGACGCTGTCGGATACGACGTCTGCCGCAGCAGACATAGCAACCGCAGTCGCCACTCTGTCTCTGTCAGCCTGCCGTTTCTCGGAAAGCCGCAGTGCGTTCCTGTATGCCCTTGCTTCCCTCGGCTCTTCAACCAGACGAACCCCAGAGAGTTTATCGGAAGCAATCGGCTTCTTCCACGTCTGTCCGTTTGATGCGAGATTTATCGCCCCGGCAAGAACCCCACGGAGGGATGTCTTGTGGAACAGGCGGGTGTATTTTCGGACAGAGTTCTCTGCTATCTGGATTGCCTTCTCTGGGTTCTCCCCCACCCAGCGTATCACCCTCTGAAGATTCTTCATATCAGGGTCTATCTGGATGTGGTCGCCCGCTGGGTTAAACCGGCTGTCATCAATGGGTCTCTCCGCTGCATCATCGGAACCAGCAGCAGGTGGTGAATCTGACCCAGGAAGCGCGTTCACAAGGGCTGGATAGAACCACATATCATATCCAACACGCGAAGCCACCCGAAGGATCACAAATCCGGCCGCCATAAGGCTTGAATACCGGTACGCCGCGGCATTTCCATCCACATAGATTACCATCTGGTTTCGGTCTTGTGCGGTATACGCGTCGGGTGCCTGGAATCCTCGTGTGCGTTTTCCGCTGGCAGTGGTCTTTTCCACAAGAGGTGTTCGCAGGGGCATCTTCTGGTCTTCTCTGATAACAGCCTTCGTATTCACGTTTCCAGCAGATGACCCAGAGGGCACAATGTATTCCATCCCGGTAGAAGCCACCTTCTTATCACGAATCGCCGCGCTGACCAGCTCAACATCTAGGTCATCCAGCTCAACATCCCCCACGGACATACCCCCGCGTTCGGCCGCATTCTTGCGCAGGTCTTCCGACATCTCTGCGAGGAGGACGCGCTGGTTCATTGGCGCAACCGACGATACGCCCGTAGCACCACCACGGAACACCGCCCGAGGCGACCGCAGTGCCCACTGTTCGGCTGTAATGGGAATGGGGTGGGGTATGTTTGGGGAGACCGACCCGCGCTCGTCCTTCCCATAATACCCTCCGTATGCGTTTTTCCAGTCATCCGGAACAGGAATGGGGATATCTGCATACTGGGGATGTACATTGAATCCCAGCACCGGCAGGTGTTTCGCGTTTTCAAAACCGGGCATATCCACCGATTTCTCAACGGGGAGGCCGTGGGCCGCGTGGTCGGGGTCCTTCCCGTCAACACGGAGCTTGGGGAAATCACGCGTATTGATCATAAAATCACAGTCGTTGAGTTGTTCATAGAGGACGGTTTCTCGGAGCATCTCGAGTACCACCGGTATGGTCTGGTCACTCGTGAGTGATTTGGATACCATATTTCCGACCAGGCTATTGTTTACGAACCAGCGGGAGCGTGGGTCGTATTTCTCGGTGCGCTTGCCGACCGCCCGCATAAACCTGTTTTTCGCGCTGAGATAGTCCTCCGGTGATACGCTACCAAACCAGAACTCATCGCTCCGGGGAAGATAGTTGGAATAATCGGCCTTTACCATTGGTGCAAAGACGACCATCGCACCATTCCGAATGCTCACAAACAGGCTTACGCGGAGCCGATGAAACCCGTACTGGATGCCCCGTATAACGTCCATTGGGCCCAGGTCTTGATACATCGGGAGTTCAGTACACCGCCGTATCGCCCGATAAATCGCCTTCTGCTCTGCGTTACCGGATTCTCGCACCACGACTGGTTTCCAGGTGGGTGCTCCTCCGGCGTGCCACGGGTTCACCACCATTGACATAAGCTGTGACTCGTTTGCCGCAAACGTGACAAACTGGTTCATCGCCCCATACTCTGGGTTTGTAGATGCCCGAAGGAAGCCCGCAGAACGATTTGCCTGGATATCTGCGTTCCGATACGCCATGATAGGAGCATCCACCGCAAGACGGACCTCGGAACGAGCACGGGGTTTCGGTGCGCGAAACACCTGAGAAGCCACCGAAGAACACACCGAGGGAGAACACAGGGTTGCAAACCCGTATGTCTTGTATATCGCACGGAACGCATCCAGAAGGCCCTTGTGGTGGTTGCTGGTATCACGTATGCCCCTGTGAGAACCGGTGAGTTGCGCTGGATATTTAGCGAACATCATCATCCTCTGGCAGTACAACGTCTCCAGGTGTGGGATGGCCGCCTTTGAAAAGGACCTAAGTGAAGCGAGCGTGTTTTCTTCGGTAGCGTATTTCTGATATATGGTCTGGCCACCCCCCTTCTCGAGAACACCGTTCTTTTCCAGTTCCGCAATCGTTTTAGTGTACGCGCGCGACATCATCCGGCACGGCGTATTGACGCGCACCTCGTCCATAGGAAGCCGTAGGACCGCGTGGGCTGTTTCGGGGCGCAGGGACCCGCCATCGGCCTCATCCCCGGCAAGGGCGTGTGCCGCCATTGTTTCGGGACTCGCCATTCCCTGGAGTTCCATCGCAGCAATCGCCATAAGAGGATTCCCGATCTTCATCGCCACCGTGTATGGTCCGTATGTTCCACACCACGACCCGTTTAGCGACCCCGACCCAGCAAGCGGTCCATCGTCGTGGCGCATATCGGTGACATCCCCAGACTCGGTTGTCTTGGATAATACCCACCCAGAATACCCCGATATCTTCTGGAATCGGAGAGACCATCTCCCATCTACCGATTTCCAAGCAGGAAGACCCGCGCTGTCAATGAAAAAACAGCGCTCCATCACCACGGGTATGGGCGACTTATCAGTGAGCGCCTTTCCGTATTCCCACACACACAGATACTCGTTGGCACCCTTTCCGGGGAGAAGGACTTTTCGGGTGGGACTCGTCTTGTATCGATACAGGTACGACGACGGTACAACGCGGTATTCGCGGGCAAGCGAGAGTTGTGTCTCGGGGTCTGGGAGTACAACTGAGATACCATTGACTGGGTCTTCACCCACAACAACCCACGAATCCGTACCATCCATTGTAACCACATATCCGTGATGCTTTGTAAAACGTGTCCTTCCCTCGGTTCCACTAACCAGTCCCTCGTCGGTTACATCACCCGGGATATCATCTGTTGAGACCGGGGTACCACATACAACTTCTTCATTTTCGGTCCCAATACGAAGGAGTTTCTTGAAAAAGACAATCGCCCTCTTTTTAATCTTTTCTTCGCCGGATTTTGAGGCGGTTTCCTTTCGGAGACATCTATACGCCGATGACAAGATTGCCATCCGGTAGAAGCTGGAATAACACGTGACCTTGTACGGTATTCTTGCCTTAATCTTCTTAAAGGCCTTCTCAAACTGGCTATGGATTGTAGAATCTTCTGAATCACCAAGCCGGAGCAGGCTCCCGGGTTGCTTGGGGTAGAGCGCGTATTCGCTGTTTGGATACGAATCTCCCCCTAGCAAGCGAATACGCACAGATATTGTTCGCACACCGTGAATCTCCATCGCGTCACCCGTTGCGTACAGGGATGACCGCTGTGTCCGCCCTGTGAATCCAGCCAGACGAACCACATCACCAGAGGGCTCCCCACGGCTCGAAAGGGTCCATCCGCTGTTCTTTTCGCGGTTGATAGCCGCGTCGTACAACATCTTACCCAGCTCCTCCGGTGAGAACACTCCCCTCATCGTATCCGCGGTTGGAACCAGCACAGAGCGTACGACTTCTGGTGAATCGTCTGCCTTCGCGAACTCATTCCGAGCAATATCAATCCCCATCTGAGCACCCGCGATGATTCGCGTGTCATCTCGGAAGATTTCACCAGGTTCAACCTCTACGAATAGAATGGATGCCGCTATGGAATCGTGTATACCACCTATCGTGGTGTTTGCAATCGCGGCACACGTTTCAATATTCTCGGGGAGAAGCGGTACTACAACAATCACGCGATTTGGCGGTGATTCCTTGGAGTCCTGCAACAGCCCTGTTTCTCCAGGGATTCTCTTGATATCACCAAGAGACCATCCACGTTGAACGTGTTTATAGATGCTATCCATCATCTTGGGTGTAATGACGATGGAACCATCAGCAAGCGGTCTGCCGAGCACGGCGGATTCCTCGGAACCATCCTTGCGCATCACCTTGTAAGAATCAGCAGAGACTCGCTGGATGACACATCCTTCTCCATCAATGTACCACCGAGGGCGAAGTAGAATCGCGTACGCCTGCCCTCGATCCTTATCAATAAGAGACCGTGTGGACCTGGTGGCGTGTTTCTGTATGTATTCTGTGACATCGGAACTTACGTAAATGTGATGGGCGGCGGACCGCGGCTCACTGGGTTGTGTGTCGGATGCAGCCATATTGTAGAATCTCTAATTGACCCAGAGAAAGACCCGGTTGTGTGAGCGCACCAAGCCAGCATGGCAGCGAACTCTTCTCCGAAGGATATTGCTATCCTAACTGGGTCTCTGGACGACCTGGCGTGTATTATGATGGGTGTGCGAGAGCGTGTGATCCGCATGGCCGCAAGGATTAGTGATACGCCGGTTGACGAGGCGCTCGAGGTGTTGGTTCGTAAGCGAATCCAGACCATCACGCCAGTAGACACTCTCCGTGTTCCCGCGGTAACACACCGCGAGTCTCCCGTATATTCTTCCCCACCTGTACCGCCTACCGCAGCAGCAACTCCGACCAGGGGAAAGGTCCCCTTCTTTCAGAATGAGATGAAGATTTCCAGGCTGGATGCGATGCGCACGTGGGACCCTGCCGTTCACTGCCACGCTAGAAAGCGCATGGGGTTCTGTGGGAAGAAACAGGTCAAGAGCGATGACGCGGGTGACGTCTCGTCACCGAGTCGCCTGTGCAAGCAATGCGGTGGTATCTACGCGAAATACAAGGCCCAGATATCAAGCGGATGGCGTGGATTTGTAACAGATCCCTTCTTGCGGGACACAAACTCCAAAGAGTACGACTCCGTGAAGAAGACCGCAGAAGGAAACACGTACGTCACAAAAGAAGGCATCCGCGTGATGTGCAAGTGGAAGCACGCAAAATACTACTGGGCGTATTACGACGAATCAACGGGAATGGTATACTACGACAACCGCACGGGAACCGCAATCAAAAAACTCCCCGTAGACTGGGACAGGGGTCATCCAAATGACCAGTCGGACCCCATTACATCTTGCTCGCCGGACGAAATCATAGACCTTCGCGAACATCTAAGCGCGAAGGGGTGGGTTACAGAAGAGTAAACGACCTCTCGTGTTATAACAGATACAAGAGTCAGAATGGATCCTTTTGGGGGAGATCCCGGTGACGTATTTGAGAGATTATTTTCATCACTGCGGGGGGGGAATCACGGTCTTAACACGCCCGTTCCTATGAGGACACCCATGTGCCATCCTATGTACGTACCGGTTTCACACACCAGGCAAATACTCACACTCGCAGATTTTATAAACAACCGCACGAATCTTCTCCAAAGGATGACTGTGCGTGTATCGCCGATGGGTGACCCCCTGGGTAACCCGCTTGGTAACATACTTCGCCAGTCTATGGAGGATATGGGGGGCACTAAAAAGATTGCTTCAGAAGATTTTTTACATTCCATAAGCAATTTGGCTGGGTGCGATACATCCGACGAAGACGAATGCCCAATCTGTATGGATTCCTACTGTAAGGAAAATACAGCAAAAAAACTGGAATGTGGGCATACGTTTCACAAAGACTGTATTGTAGAATGGTTCCGTGGGGATTATAGGTGTCCGGTTTGCAGGCACGAGTATCCACACACTGAGATATCACTTGTGAATCTGTCAGAGGGTGAAACCGAGGAAGACAACGAAGACATGGGCGAAGACATGGGCGTAGAAACGGGTGAGGATACGGGTGAGGATACGGATGATAGCGAAGTACAGCCAGGTGTATTTAGTTTTAATACGTATACGCGAGCGATTGAGCACGAGATACGAAACGTCCTGAACAATACCTATCAGGATGAACTCAACGAGCAGAGGATGATCCAGCAGGCCATCCTAGATAGCATCCAGAACGAAACATCAGCGCAAGCAGCGCATGATATATCAGGCTCGGATAATGGAGATGCGTAGATAGTTATGTGTACCTCAACCTCAACGTCCACATCTTCCAATGTATTTACGAAAGAAGACACAATACGGTATCCGTATTATCTCTTTATGAATGCTCATACCATACCATACCTACAACGACATTCAGTTTTGGCGAGCACGTGTAACTTTAAAGGGGACCACATCGTATCGATAGCGGAGTTCTACGGATACCTTGGCGACATACGTGAAATGACCCGAACAAATCAACTCGGAATTCTCCCACGCGGTATCCCACCGTATGCAAAATGGCTGTACTTCCAGAACCAGCGAACGCGATGGGCATTCAAAAAACTTCTACATCTATATCGCGTACATACGGCACCGAACAAGATAGGGAACACAGAATGCCTGGAATGTGAACCGATCCAATACAATCCACACAAATCACCCCGCCGGATATTATCCCTCTGGGATGGGCACAGTAATCGGATGTATATGTTTCGGTTAAACGATATACTGGGTATATTCAGGGCGCAGATACTCGAGGATGAAATCCACCACCCTCGGAATCCATATACGAACCTACCGTTTACAATCCAGCAGATACGGGTGATACACGAGTTCTTATACGCAAATATGGACAGACTCACTCCAGAAGATTCACCGATCCTAACATACACCCGATGGCGGTCTGTTCATATCACGTACAACCATACCAACCAGTCACCACGACAACGCGCGCATTTTCAATTGGAATCGGAACCGACACCAGGTGGACCAACGCCGCTGATAGCATCGCTGTTATTGGATAAAATGCTAATGACAAAACACATATGGGATGACAAAAAGCAGTACGCAGATGAGTTGAAGAACGAATGTCTCGCGCAACTGAGACACGAATCTGTCTCCGACATACCACCCGTGCCCAAGACCAAGCTAGGCCTTTATATACACAACACAATCCAATACAGTTCCTCACCAGGAGATACCTTCCATGAATGGGGAGATTCCAACCGGGTATACCACAGGGTTATACCCCGAGAAAATAGAACCAGTGATGGATAGCAATGTCAGTGAATGAGATACTACCCAATATGTGGCTCGGCGATAAGACTGCGTCTCAGAGTGGAGAGTTTCTAGAAAGGATGAATATTGGTATGGTTGTAAACTGTACAAAGGATATCCCATTCTGTAAAAATCTTCAAAGGAAATGTCAAAAGGTAAGGCTTCCGGTAGATGACAACCTACGACCTGAAGAAATCCACACGATGACACGGTGGTCACCCGGTGTGGTTCGTCAGATATGGACAACGTATTCACAAGGAACACCAGTATTCATACATTGTTATGCGGGTGTACAGCGGTCGGCATCTATAACCGCGATGTTCTTGATTTTTTATCAACGGTGTACAACCGACGAGGCAATCCGCAGGATCCGCAACCGCCGACCAATCGCGTTTCAACCCGGAATCAACTTTGAATCTTCCATACGGGCGTTTGAAGACCACCTGAATAGCACACTCAGGGAACATACTAAGTAGATGAATACGTATATTATGTAATATGCCATATCAAGTTTCCGATGCACGTTCTCCAGAGAAAACACCGGGCAGTTCTATCCATAAGGTGATCCAGATACCCGAGTCATTTGATACGTGGGCTGGACTGATAGACCAAACGGACCTCACGTATATTCAAAAACACGCAATCAAGACGCGGGTATTGAGCGTTGTCATGCGTCTCCGGTCTCGTCTCCGTCGCTTATCGGTCGCGTTCACGTGTCTTCGCACTACAACCACGGTAGGGAGCCTCCTTGTTCCATCTATCCTCACACTCCAGTCTCCGGCACAGCCCATCACAACACCCGAGAATGGATTTAGCGCCTACTGGGCAATCTGGGGCATTGGTCTGATAGTAAGCATTAGCAACGCATTCGTATCCCTGTTTCGTGTGGATAAGAACTATTACACGATTGGCAACCTGATTGAAAAGATCGAGAGCGAGGCGTGGCTATTCTTAACACAGAGCGGACCATACTCACCCAATGGTGATGAAGAAGAGGGCAGGAATAGTATCCTTCCAGATAACACGACCGCAACCGGTCATCGAGATACGTTTAACTTCTTCATTGAGAAATGCGAGATATTGTTCAATAAGGCAATTCGCAGCGAATACGCGACTGGATTTAAGCAAAACGGCGCACACACGACGGGGGCATCATCTACGGCCGGAATAGGCACCGGTCATAATCGGAGAGAACTGCTTCGGGAAGCACCGTCAGAAATGGTAGAAGCCCTCTATGGAAAAGGAGGATACACAAACCCGCGGGATACAATGCCGCCACAGATTGTTCCCAATCCAGTAGATGATACAGGAAGACCTTCTACAGGCGAGCCTAGCAGTCCTCGGGGTGGGCATCCTATCCGTGGTGTACATCGCCCCGATGTTCAATACCACGAAACCGCATCAGACAGCACAGAAGAAGACAGCGCTCGAGGGAATGGATAACCCTGAACGTGAGCCGAAACGCGAAGACTGGTGTTCTAGGTCGCGAGATGTAGACGGGTATACGTCAAACCACGCAACGGGTATATGTATGGACGCAACCGGGAAGGGGAACAAGCGTGATTACTGCCGCATGGTATCTTGGGGAGAAGATACGTTCTTGGCGTGTGACCTGGGGTCGCGCGGGGGGTATTCGTATTGGTTCAGGAGTATTACCAGCCAAGACGGTCTTCCATCGTTAGAAGTACCCTACTCGAAATCGTTTGGTGGTTCGCGTGTGGATTCTTACTGTGGCGTTGTACCCCCTACATCACTTGAGCCAGCCACGGCAAAATGTATCACGGTCAAGGGTGCTGGGTTCGGTTCGGTTCCCAAGACAGACCCAGACCCTCCAGACGCAGCACGCACGCGTCTTATCACCTACGAGTCTATGGTTAACTGGTTCCCACTAGTGTATCCAGCGGATACCAAGTCGGTGGGTGCCTTCCCGGGGAGAATCGGCGACCTTGCGATCCGGGCTGTTCCAGAAACAACCCTCCCCGAGTCATACCCAGACAGGCGTGGTGTTCGCATCTGGAGGGGTTCTCCCCGTCTGATGCCGGCTGGTGGGAGCCTTCCCATTAATGAATCCGCGTGCATCTCACTGATGGTAAAACCAAGCTCACAAGACGATGCCACATCAGAGCAGATTATCCTCTATGCCGCAGACGGACCGTATATAAACGAGTGTAGCATTGTATATAATCCGACGAGTGAAACAATGGGCCTCCGAATATATGATGGTAAATCACTTACGATGCGGATTCAAGCAGATGGTATTAAGAAGGATACGTGGAATCACGTACTCTTCCAGTACAGGAATGGGTTCTGGGAGTCGTGGACGATGACCCGGTTGTCACACAAGAAGGCGGGTAGTCGCCATCCGTTTACGCGACGCGGACAACAGATGATCGGACATTCTCCGAGTGGTCATACCGCAAGTCATTTTAGCGGTTCGATTGCGGACCTCCGATTCTACCGTAATCCGATACCGAAGATTCAGATACAGGGGATACACGATGATTTTATGATTCTCCAGGCACGACCAACTCTATAGTTCCGTGACCGGTACGTGTTTGTCGGTGGATACCTTATCCTCCTCGCGAATATACGACAAAATGTGTGACTTAATACGCTTTTTACACTGTGTGCTGGGTTCTTGCTTCAGGGACAGGTAGGCGTGTTTACAGCCAACTGCTGTGGATGCCAGGTGGAACCATTTCACATCACAGTCATTCTCTGGGGCAATCTCAATCACCCTGCACCTGTTATGGTCTACCAAGAGGGTGCACGCCCAGTCGTCACCCGATGACGTACCAATGACGTAGGATGCATTCCTGTAATCACCGGCCGTAGCGTCCGATGCTTCGATTAGCCGGAGATTCGTGTGCTTTTCAAGCTTGGAACGGGCACACTTCATCCACTTTGCGTCCCCCACCAGAATAGCACACGGTTGTACTGGTGATTTCGGACGCGCCTGTGTTCGGGAGTCAATCTCGCCGAGTATATCCGTGATGCACCCATCGTTACCTACGGGTGTGGTACTATGCAGCAGGCGGTTGTAAGAGCGTAATACACGTGGGTCATACCCAAGGAATGCGGTAAAACTGTTCTCTGTAACCACTAGCGTGGATTCTCCACCGCGGATATACCCACTGGGTATCTGCACCATCTCAAACGAGAGGTCTGACTTGTTAAAAAGACGATTCAGAACGGAGTCTCTTTCATCACATCCATTGGGTACGATAATCTTAAGAGACCGAGACTGTTTATGATGGTGATTGTATTGGTATGCGGTTGCCAGTATGCCAACGAGCGACTGGATTGAGGTGTTCGGGGCTCCTGCGATTATCCCATCGTGTGTATTCTTATGATCAACGCACAGGTTTCCAGACTGCGAACGAATACCAGACCCCGTGTACTCTAGACCCGTTCCACTGGGAATGTGAACCCAGCTGTCCTTGTAAAATAGAGAGTCGTTTCCATTTACGATGGAAGTTGGTGTGCCGATAACGACATTCCTGTCCGATATGTCATCTAGAATCCAGGATGCACCCCCCTTTCGGGTTGTGTATTTGTTCGTCATATTGATGAGTGTCTTATTCTCGGTATACCCAGTCTCGCTAGAAATCGGATGGATAAATATGTCACCGGATACATCTGTTTCGGAACACGTCCATACAACCTCTCGTGTATCTACGGGATTCTTGAAGAAAGAACCACTCGGGGGAGGTTTTTGACACGGAATTGACATTGGCGTTTTGTTAATAAATATCGGAGACGTTCCCGTTGGGACCCACGTGTGTATCGCATTGGATGGGTTTACGATTCGGAGCTTACGCTGGGAGGCAATCTCTGCAGCGATACCAAATGCGTGCATCGTATGTGTATGAATGCGAGTGAGTATGCTATCCTTGGGAATAGGTCTCTTTTTGGTTCTGTAAAAGCACCCATATACAACTTCTGCACCCCCTCTCTGGAACAACTCGGGCTTGGGGTCTGGAACATCTGGGATAATCAGTGGGTTTAGCAATCCGAACACATTGGTAGGCATCCGTGAATACAAAGCGGGAAAGGCAGCACTACGACACGTGATATCCGACCGCGTAACGAAGACGACAGAGTGTTTTGGAAAGTGTGCATGTGCGTAATCAAAGACTGTATCCATCGTGCACACTGGGTCTTTTTCCCGGTGAACCACGCGCGTGAGTTTTACAGAGACATTGTCTGGTTTTGTGAATCTGTCTGATGTAACAAAATCCTCGTTTCCGAACAACGCAATTTCATCAAACAGAGATGGTTTTGCCCGAATCATCTGGTTTAGGGCAATAATGCTATTCCTTCTTTGTACGTAGTCCTTTTGTTTGATGATAGAAGACACCCACGCGGTGTATGGATATGTATTCTCAAGTATTGTCTTTGTAATAGAAACAACCTCAGTACCATACGTACACTTCTTGGGGTCTGTGGTGGCGCTATCCCACGGAACAAGCACGCTTGTGTAACCAATGTCGGTTGCAATGAGCTGTACGAATGCTTCAATGTCACGTTCCGGGTCTGTGATATCATTGTCTGAAGCATACGTACTGTTGATGAGTGGAATCTTGCCATTTATCTGGTTGTTTATGTCAAGACCACTCAGGGTATAAACCGCGATAAGATTCTCAAGATTTGCAACACGAAGATATTCCTTGAGTTTTTCTTGTGTAAACTGCTTGATGATCAAGACAGACTTTCCCATGTCATCACTTGACAGATGCGCGTCTATGTAGATTTTGGGAGCGTGCCGAAAGGATACCCTTGATGTAATGTTCTGTGGAAACTCGTATGTCCCATCAATCACAAGGGCTGGGTGTTTACGCAGAATAAGACTTGAAGATGCCATCTATAAGATGGTATGTTCGGGTTGTATTAGATTAAACGATCGTGATTCAACCGGTCTCTTGAGTTGCCTCTTTACTATAATCAACGTCCATCTCACGCATATTCTTTCCCGTGATGGAGACTACGTTCAGATATGTTAGCATCCCGATATTCATAAGCATAACCACAATGTTTAGACCCGTAAGAAACTCCATTGAAATACCCCTATGATCTGTACGTAGGGCTGGTTTAAGTTCACATAAACAGCCGAAGAATCTTATGGATTGCCTTCCGACATTGAAAGCAGCGATTGTCTGAAGATGCGCGAACCGAACACGTCTCACAGTAACAATGCCCACATGGGTCGAGCGTATATCTGATAGGAGATTCCATGCATATTTTACAGATGACACTTGTTCCATCACCATGACCACTGGTTTGTACAACGAGTGTTCGTACGATGGGTCGGATATTGTGTACCTGCTCAACCAGTTTTCTGTGCTCAACCAGCTTGGAGTGGGCATCTTGTTGGATAAGCTTATCCACAAGCATTTCTCGGAGATTTGAGAAGAAGACGTGCTGGCCCTCTGGCAGCCTACCAGCTGTATACGCCCCGATTTCATTTAAATCATTTGCGAGTCTTTCAATCCGCGTATTATAGTCTGTTATCATCTCTTCAGTCTGTTTCAGGTCTGTTTCGAGGGATGTTATGCGAGAGAGCTTATCATCCAGAGATTCTATTAAGATACGAACCGACCTGGATACATCCGGTAGATTGATACCAGTCTCTGATTGGATTTGTTGGATTACACGTGTATTACTGGGTGATTCTGTATTATTTTCCGATACATCAAGCGAGCTTGAACGGATACGGTCTGCAGCACGAGAAAGAACCTCTCCGGGTGACCAGAACTCTTGAAAAATGTCCTGGTATGTTTCCTCAGGAATCTTTAGTTGTTCCAGAATGTTATGTGAAATCGCACCAATGTGATTCCTCCGGAGAGTCCGCTGGATGTGATTTGCCATACCTACCCCCTCGGAAGAATTGACGCCGAGATGGGTGCTATATATGGAATCACACACAACAAAGAAACACGATGCCTTACGCACTTCGCTCTACTGTGAACTCTGACGAGCTTGAGATTGCCGAGATTCTTATGAGTCTTAGCAAGCCGGCGACCCGATCATCTTATGATTCCGATTCTGATTCAGAGTATGTCCCCGACGCGGATGATGAGATGGACGTGGTATCGGTAAGTGATGATGACGACGAGGAGTATGTTCCTGTCGATGCTGACGAGGAGTATGTTCCTGCCGATGACGACGAGGAGTATGTTCCTGCCGATGCTGACGAGGAGTATGTTCCTGCCGATGACGACGAGGAGTATGTTCCTGCCGATGCTGACGAGGATGCTGCCGATGCTGACGAGGAGTATGTTCCTGCCGATGCTGACGAGGATGCTGACGATGACGACGAGGAGTATGTTCCTGCCGATGATGACGAGGATGCTGACGGTGATGACGAGGAGGTGGCTGATGTCGACGAGGATAGCGACGAGATCAGGAAGGCGATTGTTCGCCAGGCGTGCTCCTCCATCTCACGCGGTATCGCAATCCCGCGTCCCTTCTGGAGGCTCATCAGCCTCACAAAGAACAACCGGGTATCTGTGCAGTTTAAGAAGTGGATGCTTGGCATCCCACCCGTAAAGTCTATCTATGCCTCCTTTGCTAGTTTGCACTGATTCATTCATCATCAATCAGGGTGTCGGAATCACCCGCAATAAATGTCTCTGATGCATTCTGGATTTCATCGCCCGAATAATGTTTTTTAATATTCCCAAGTTTCCCAGAATAGACCGTGATGCCAACCGGCCGGTTTAGCCTGACGTTCTCGCCCTCTTTCACGGGAGTCATTGTTTCAACAACCCCACACATAACCCGGATGTGCACACCGGGTGTACCGGGAAAGGGTGCCCACAACTTTTGCGAACGGATCCGCGCATTGTACCCGGCAGGAACATTCGTTTCAGGAGGAAGCTGAACCGAGTCATCAGAAAACAATATCCCGGTCGTGACTGGATTGGGGAATACGTACATCACAACCAGTGCTGTGTGGTTTTCACCCAAATCCTTTATGTATTTACCATCGCGCACACATGGGTCATATACCTCGTCATCGGATGCCTTTTTTTGTGAAATATCCTTTGTTAGACAAATATCTTCCTCTGCGAACTCGTATTCATTCATGAGGTTCTGGAGAGTGTTGGTCGTCGGTTCTACGCCAGATGTTGTATCATCGCCTTCATCGGGGGATGCGTCGTCCTTCTCAGGTTCAGCATCATCTCCACCAACACCCAATGTACTCATAATCGTATCAAGCGTGCTTGTTGTATCCTTACCATCGTCATCGTCGCCCTCGTCGCCCTCGTCTTCGCCTTCTTCGTCACCATCCTCGTCTTCGCCTTCTTCGTCACCATCCTCG
>Ga0222652_1000326_pt1 | contig 21858 bp, 18 predicted proteins | sample AntAcemetagen371_FD_179803 | JGI IMG/M metagenome (GOLD analysis project Ga0222652, IMG submission 179803) | Saline water microbial communities from Ace Lake, Antarctica - #371 | ecosystem: Environmental > Aquatic > Non-marine Saline and Alkaline > Saline | place: Antarctica: Ace Lake... | reverse complement strand
CCAGTGCATAAGTCCATATAAAGCGCTTTTTTTGCAGCCGGCTTACTACAAAGAGGGCAGAGATATAGGCCACGCCCAACGCATTGACCTGAGGCAAATTGAGATCTAGTACCAAGATGAGGCAGCACACGCCACTAGCGACAAGATGATGCCGTATAACTGAAGTTAGGCTAGATGCAACCGTCACAGGTGTATCGCGCCCATAGAAAAACTCCTTTGCGGCCAGTTCCCAGCAGCGTTCTTTCCTAAGCCCAAAACACGGGGTCTTATTTCAAACTACGGCTTTCTGACTACAGCGATTAACCCAGTAACACAAAGCGTGGTACCCGATTTTCTACTCACGATAGCAAACTAGCCTCAACAGAAACGAACTTTATTTGCCACAAACCGAATAATTACTTTCTGCTAATGGTTTGACCCCGAGTTTTGCGCGGGTACTAGCAGATCCGGGTAATATCAAGCCCAAATACTATCAAATACAGGTACTATCAAATACAGGTACCATCAAATAGGTACCATCAAATACAGATCTCCCCCTCTGCCAGATAAAACAGTTTTATCTGCTCCAGCGCCTGCTCCGCTGTTTCAACAAAGGTAACCAGCGCCGCATCAGCCGCCGAGATAAGCCCATAATCAACCATCTGGTCAAAGTTGATCAGGTCGCGCCAGTATTTTTCTCCCATTAATAAAATCGGCATAGGTTTGACCTTTCCCGTCTGCACCAGAGTCAGGGTCTCAAACAACTCATCCAGCGTGCCAAAACCGCCAGGGCAAGCCAGCAGAGCCCTGGCGCGCATCAAAAAGTGCATTTTTCGAATTGCGAAATAATGAAACTGGAAACAGAGCGCGGGCGTGATATACGGATTGGGACACTGCTCAAATGGCAGCACAATATTAAGACCTATACTTTCTCCACCGGCCTCACTGGCACCACGGTTGGCCGCTTCCATGATCCCCGGCCCGCCACCGGTAACAATATGCAGATGGCAGCCAGCATCCAATTGCTGCTCCCGGGTAATCAGATTGCCAAACTTTCTGGCCTCTTCGTAGTAATGCGACATTTCTACAGCACGTTTTGCCTTTTCCAGCGCCTTCGACAGTTCCGAATCTTGCGGTGACAGGGCAAGTGCTGCTTCAGCTTTCTGCTCTTCGGCAAGAGCCCTCTCCCTCTCAAAAATCCTGGCACCACCAAAAACCACAATAGTCGAGCCAATTTCGTGCTCGTTCATAATGAGGTCAGGTTTGAGCAATTCCAGTTGCAGGCGCACTGGCCGCAACTCTTCCCGCAACAGGAATTCCCGATCGGCGAAGGCCAACTCATAGGTTGGAGCCAAAGTCTGGGGAGTATCGGGCTGGACATGACTGGCCGACACATCTTCACCAGCACTGCGAAACAGTTTTCCCGGAAAGCGAAATGGATTCATTTTGGTATTACCCCCTGATTAACTTGAACGAATTTTTGGTCAGCTGCCTGCTATCTATTGAAACAGTTAGCTCTTACCGTTACTACGCATTGCATTGAATAGTTAAATTACCCGTCACAGACTAAATAATAAATATAAGTTCAAGCGCATTCAGGGCTGGTGGCAGTTTTTACACAAAAAGCAGGACTGGGGAGAAATGGTTCGAACCGGATTCAGGCAATCCTGATGACTACCCGTCTACACCGATGCCAAAACGGCGCATCTTTTCAATCAAGGTTGTGCGCTTGATTCCAAGCTTCCTTGCCGCCCGGGCAACAACTCCATCACAAAGATCCAGCGCAGCCACCAGATACTCAATTTCCAGCTGTTCAAGCCGGTCGCGCAGGTTGATATCCGACTGTTGCAATTCAGACGCCGGATCGACTCTGTCTGGCCGGGCATCTGGCATAGCACCCGCATCCGGCGAGCCTTCGGTTCCGGGTTCGGCCGGCCGGCTGTAAAAGCCATAGCCTCTGTACTCTTCCGGCAGGTCTTCAACATCAACCTCCCTGTGGTTGTGCATTACCGACAGTCGATTGACCAGATTAGCCAGCTCCCGGGCGTTGCCTGGCCACGAATACACCAGCAGACAACTCAGGGCCGCTGGGGTAAAGCTGATATCTATGCCTTCACCCTGCTGGGAAATATGCGACTCAAGCAGGTCGGGGATATCCTGCGGACGTTCCCTTAATGCCGGCATTTCCAATGGAAACACATTAATCCGGTAAAACAGATCCTGCCGAAACTTTCCCTGGGTAACCAGAACGGGCAAATTTATGTGCGATGCAGTAATAAGGCGCACATCAAGCGGATAGCTCTGATCTCCACCTACCCTCTCATAGGTGCGCTCCTGCAGCACGCGCAATAATTTAACCTGCATGTCCAGCGGCATGTCGCCGATCTCATCCAGAAAAAGGGTGCCTCCCTGGGCCAGCTCCAGACGCCCCTTAGCGTCCTTCACCGCACCGGTAAATGCACCTTTTTCATGGCCAAACAGCTCCGATTCAAAAAGTTCCTGGGGAATTGCGCCGCAGTTAACTGCGATAAATGGCGCCGAGGCGCGGCTGGAAAGATCGTGGACAGCCCGGGCCGCCAGTTCCTTTCCCGTCCCTGACTCCCCTTTGATCATGACGGTGACATCTGTCATGGAAACACGATGAATCAGTTTTTTTACTTCGCTTATTTTTTTGCTGGAACCTGCGATCTGGGTGAAATAGCGAGACTTGTCCTCAAAGCGCCTTCGCAAGGGCGGTTTTTCTGACTGCCTTTCCTCGTCAAGAAGCAGATGCTCTTCATCACGGTTATCGATAACTTGAAAGTCATCCGCAACGGATTCAAACGATCTGGCAGTATCTTTTAAACGACTGTCGCTTCCATCAATAATCAGATTAAAGCGTTTCTTGTTATCAGAAGCACTCAAAACTATTCCTCAGAAAAATAGCGAGTGAACAACACAGCTTCCTCATGCAGTTCCTTTTCCATCATAGTAGATATTTCGTCAACTATCTTTTACATTGTTTAATGCTAGATAGGTAGAATCAATGCAAGTAAGTTCTTAAACTTTGAAGTCTGTGCGGTTTTGGTCGAAATAACGAAATAAAACACCCCGATTGATACTGAAACCCTGAGGAGCCTAATGGAAAGTATCTCTTTTTTAATTCTGGAAGATGATCAGGTTGATGCAGAGGCCATTCGTAGGGCATTCAGCACGCTCGGCATTTCAAACCAGCTGATCATCGTGAAAGATGGCATTGATGCTCTGACTTGCCTGCGCGGCAGTGAAGAACAGGGAAAGTTGACTTCTCCTTTTGTTATTTTTGTTGATCTCATTATGCCGAGAATGAGTGGCCTGGAGTTTTTAGACCATTTAAAGGAAATTCCCGAAGCCCAATCCGCGCCTGTTTTTGTCATGTCCGGCTCGAGTGACCAGGACGATATATTTCGCGCCTATTCTCATGACATTACCGGCTATATCGTTAAATCCGACCCCGTCAAAAGCATTCGAAAAGCCCTGGAAATCCTGGAATATAAATGGCTTCTCATGAAGCCCTGAGCAAACCACGCACTGCAGAATAAAGCTGAAACCCGCATCGAGAGTCTCACAATGCCTGACTCTCGCCTCAACTTTATAGGGCTCTGCTGCCCTTCTATAACAGCGACCCTGCTGCCTTACTATATCAAAGCCCTGCATATCCGAGCCCTGCCAATCAGGGCTCTATACTAGAGTCCCACTATAAACTGAACCTCTTCCATAACCCGGGGAGGCAGACCTTCGCGCCATTTGGAATGGCTTAGACGTCGGTAGGCGATGACTTTTGACTCGGTGGCAAGATTTCCGGTCTTGGTCTCGTAGCCGCCAAATTCAAGGTACACAAGCGGTTGAGCGTCATTAACGAAATAGTCCAGCATCATCCACTCGCCCTCGACCCAGACTGCTGCTACATAATGATCTGCGGGAATGCTGTCGTGCGGATTGGAATCCACCAACACCTTGGCCAGCTCATCGAGACGGAACTCCCCCAGGGCAAAAGCGATATCCAGCAGACTGTCGACCGCATCGCAATCATCGTTAATTTCACTACCCGCGAGGTAACTGGCCGTTGTGTCTGTCCAGGTCTCGATTTCTTCACGCTGGAACTTTTCCAGTTGCGCTGTAGCATTGCGCAAATCGCGGATAAACTCCCTGGACCTGGGGCGACTGTGTTCCAGCTCATCACGCAGCCAGCTATCCAGAGATGCAGTGCAGATCTCTTCGCGGCCCGGGTTTTTTTTCAGGGCAGTGTTGTGGCAATAGCAGGTAGGCAAATGCTGGTTTTTTGAATCGGCGCACTTAATCAAATCGCCCAGAGGCTGTGCGTGAACATTTCCTTCCATTTGCGGAGACCCGGCACAACCGACCAAAAGCAACAAAGGCAGAAAAGCGTATTTTTTGAGATTTCCATTAATCCCCAAAAAGCGGCCCTGAATAAATGCCAAAAATGTATTCACCGCTAGTTCTCCCGAGCCACGGCCATGATCGGTTTAACCCGGATTGACGAGTGAGTCTGGGTCCAGTATTCCTGTATGAAATCAAGATGACCTTTCGCCTTTGGGCGTGATCCGCCGGTATCAGGCAATGCTGGCTCTTCCTTTTGCTTTTCATTACCTGACTGATCAAAACTTTTCAGCAATGAGTCACTTGGGACGCCGCCCAGATAGTGCAACTCTACATTGATAAAGCTTTCACAAAGAACAGCCAGCTTTTTGAAAACTGATTGGGCCTGAGCTTCACTATGAACCTTGGTCACCAGAACACTAATCCTGCTTTTGTCTCGTCGGCTTATCAATTTGACATGACAAAATGCCTCTACCAAAGGCTGTGCTGCCCCCATATCAATGACAACAACTGAATCAAGTCGAATAGTCTCGATTGCTGCGATATCCAGCTGATTCGGTTTGGCAGGCTTCAGAAACATACTTATTTTTTCAGCAAAAAGCCTGAAGCTGGCCAATTCAATTTTTTTCTGTTGCTTATTAGGGGACGAATTCATCCTTCCACTCCCAAGGCCCCATGTTTGGCCTTATTAACTTCAAAAATACGGCTGAACAAGTTAGTCCAACCCTCGACCCAAGTATCGCAACAAGCGTGCCAAATAATTTTATCTATATATTTCAATTAGTTAGAATTCTGGCAGGCATTTAAGTCAATTAATTGACTACAACTGTATACAATATACGTCAATCTACTGACGCATAGTCATTTTTTTGACACTCGTTTCAGCCAGAAACTCCATAAGGTTTTCATTTTTTACTTTTCAGCTATCCTTGCGCCCTGAAACAAAATTACTCACCCAAGAGCAATTCACCGCAAACGTTTAGAGCCTGCATTTTATGAATGACAAGTCTGATATCGGCCTCATCGGCCTCGCCGTAATGGGCGAAAATCTCGTCCTGAATATGGCAAGCCACGGCTACACCGTCACCGCCTATAACCGCTCTATTGACAGGGTGGAGCGCTTTATTGAAGGACGCGCGAAAGACCAAAGCATCAGGGGCGCCTACTCTATTAAGGAATTTGTCGATTCGCTGGGCAGCCCGCGAAAAATTATGTTGATGGTGAAAGCCGGGGAAGCTGTCGATACTGTGATCGAAGAGTTACTGCCCTATCTTTCTGCCGGAGATATCATCATTGATGGCGGCAACACGCATTTCCCTGATACCAGCCGGCGAACCGCTTATTTGCGCGAAAAGGGCATTCACTTTGTCGGCACAGGAGTTTCCGGCGGAGAAGAAGGCGCCCTGACTGGGCCGTCCATCATGCCAGGCGGCTCGCCTGAAGCCTGGCCCGCAGTCAAACCCATACTCCAGGATATTGCAGCCAAACTGGACGATGGCACCCCCTGCTGCGACTGGGTCGGTGAAGATGGCGCAGGGCACTTTGTAAAAATGGTTCACAACGGTATTGAATACGGCGACATGCAATTGATCTGTGAGGCCTATCAGATCATGAGTGACCTGCTGGGAATGAGTGCCGATGAAATACATCGGGTATTTGCCGACTGGAATGAAGGCGAACTGAACAGCTACCTGATTGAGATCAGTCGCGACATCATGGCGTTCAAGGATGACGACGGCGAACCGCTGGTTGAAAAAATTCTCGATACTGCAGGCCAGAAAGGCACTGGCAAATGGACTGGCATTACCGCCCTGGACCTGGGTATTCCGCTAACACTGATTGGTGAAGCCGTGTTTTCCCGCTGCCTTTCTGCCAAAAAAGAAGAGCGTATCCAGGCAGCCAAAATCATAAATGGGCCACAACCATCTTTTTCCGGCGACCGCGACGAAATGATCGAAAACCTGCGCCAGGCTGTCTTCGCTTCCAAGATCATCAGTTATGCCCAAGGCTATCTGTTAATGCGCGAGGCAGCCAAAGAATACGGCTGGCACCTTAATTATGGCGGCATTGCCATGATGTGGAGCGGTGGCTGCATTATTCGATCTTCATTTCTGGAAAAAATCAAGGAAGCCTTTGACCTGAACCCCGAACTGAACAACCTGCTGCTGGACGATTTTTTCCGTAAGAAAGTCGAATCCTGCCAGGAAGGCTGGCGACAACTTGCCGCAAATGCGCTAATTAATGGCATCCCCACGCCAGCGATTACTTCCGCCCTCAATTATTTTGACGGCTACCGATGCGAGCGCCTGCCTGCCAATCTGCTGCAAGCCCAGCGCGATTATTTCGGTGCCCATACTTACGAGCGCATCGACCAGCCCCGAGGCAAATTTTTCCACACCAACTGGACCGGCCGGGGCGGCGAAACCTCCTCAACCACCTATGATGTATAGACAAACCGGGGGCAGCGTAAAATTTACTCTGACCTCATGGCAGATTTGATATCCTTGCGACCATGCAAAATTCAGCTCGAAAAATAATCCCGCTTTTAGCGTTGGCAATGCTCACATGGGCGCTGCTACCTGCCCCGGCGGTCATCGCCTCTGATTCTTTTGTTGCCCTGATGTACCACCGGTTTGGTGAAGACAGCATTCCCAGCACCAATATCCGCATGGAGCAGTTTCAGGCGCATCTGGAATACCTGGAACAAGGTGATTTTGAAGTCATTAATCTCCAGCAGGCCCACGAATTCCTTGCCGAGGGAACGGAGCTGCCGGAAAAAGCCGTATTGATTACCGTTGACGACGCCTATCTCTCGGTTTATGAGCAGGCCTTCCCCCTGTTACAAAAATATCAATTCCCTTTCACTGTATTTGTTGCCACCGACCCGGTAGACCAGGGGCTTCAAGGTTATATGAGCTGGGAACAAATGCGCGAAATGCAGGCCAATGGTGTCAGCTTTGCCAACCACAGTGCCAGCCACGAATCCATGCTCATGCGTCTGGAAAACGAAAGCAGGAGAGCCTGGCTGGAACGGATACAGGCCGATGTGGACAAAAGCATGAACCGCCTTGACCAGGAGCTTGATCCCTTTCCCGGCATGTTCGCCTACCCCTTTGGCGAATTTGACGCCCAGGTTGCCAACCAGCTGCGGCAAAAGGGCTACATCGCTTTTGGCCAGCACTCGGGGGCCATCGGCAGTTTGAGCGACCTGCGCTGGCTGCCTCGCTATCCCATGAATGAAGCCTACGGCGAAATCACTGATTTTCGAACCAAGGTAAACAGCCTGCCCCTTCCGGTTATCTCCGTCGAGCCCGAAGACCACTTCACCAACAATCGTCGCCCAACGCTTGAGATTGAGCTGGCTGAGACCGACAGCCGGATCCAGGAACTTGCCTGTTATGTCAGCCGCCAGGGTCAGGTGCCGGTTGTATGGATAGAACCCGGACGCAAATTCAGGGTAGCGCCAGTTGAAAACCTGCCCACTGGTCGCAGCCGGATCAATTGCACAGCGCCAACCGAGTCCGGCCAGTTTCTCTGGTTTAGCCACCACTGGGTTATTGGCAGTGCTGAACCCGGCGGTCGCTAGTCAGCAGCCTGCCTGCCAAATAGACCGCAAATTCCTGTTTTAATTTTCTGCCAAATCATTAGAATAGCTCCCGCTCCTTGGGGGTGGCCTACCCGTCGTATTTATACGATCGCGGCCTGAGATGTTCTTCGGAACGAACCCCGTGGAGACTGCCGGCTTAAGTGTTTGTCACTAGAGAAAGTCCGGTTTGAGCTGATTTTGCAGCAAATTCGAGGCACATAGCACGGCTATGTAACGAGAAGCCGCAAAAAACTAGCCAAATCCCGCTTTGTCGCAGTAGAGCATTCTTAAGTCCGAAAGTCTCCCAGCACCTGATCCGGTTAATGCCGGCGTAGGGATAGGAAAATAATCCATTTCTTTCGCTCTCGCCCCTGCCGGGTCTCCAAGACATTCACTTAATAAGTTGATGGAGGCTCTAATGACTACCTGCTACAAAATTGCCCTGCTGATCGCAGTCACCGCGCTGACCAGCAAACCCCTATACGCCAACACCATGGAAGAAATCGTCGTCACGGCAGATTTCTACCAGACTTCGGCCATGGACATTGCATCCAGTGTCACCATCATGGACGACCAAATCATCGAACAGCGCCACGCCGAGCACCTGGAACAGCTCTTCGGCCTGGCTCCCAATGTCAACTACGCCACCGGCGCCTCGCGCGGTCGATTTATCCAGATTCGTGGCATCGGCGAACGCAGTGAATACACCGATCCGGTGAACTATTCCGTCGGCGTACTGCTCGATGGCATCGACTTTACCGGCATCAGCACCGCCGCCTCGACCCTGGACATCCAGCAGGTAGAAATCCTGCGCGGCCCGCAGGGCACACTTTATGGCGCCAATGCCCTGGCTGGCCTGATCAACCTGGTCTCTGCCAACCCCACCGAAACCACCCAGGGCAAGGTCGAAGCCAGCCTGGGCAACTACGGCTCGCACACACTCAAGGGCGCGGTTGGCGGACCACTATCAGAACAAATCGGCTACCGCATTGCCGCCCAAACCACCCAGAGCGACGGCTTTTATGAAAACAGCTATTTGGGCCGGAATGACACCAACAACATCGACGAAACCACCTTGCGCGGCAAACTGAAATACAGCGCCAATGCAGATCTGGACCTGGGCCTGACCCTGTTCTACGCCGATGTCGACAACGGTTACGATGTATTCAACTACGAAAGCAACCGCCAGACGCGCTCCAACGAGCCCGGTCACGACCGCCAGGAAACCCTGGCCGCCGCCGTTAATGCCAACTGGCGTTTGAACGATCAGCTGTCCCTGTCTGCCGTATTCAGCGCCGCCGATTCCGATATCGAATACGGCTACGACGAAGACTGGCGCAACCCGGACCTCTGCATTGAAGAAACCTGCACCTTCGGCCCGGACGGCTACCACACCGCCTTCGACAACCTGCAGCGCGACAACGCCAACCAGAGCCTGGATGTTCGCCTGCGTTCGCAAGCCGCCGATGGTCGCAGCCAATGGGTGCTGGGCGGCTACTACCGCGATCAACAGGTCGATTTGACCCGCACCTACAGCTACTCCGGTTTCGACACAATTTTTGGCAGCGATTACAACACCAAAAACGCCGCCATCTACGGCGACTGGACCCAGGCACTGGGCGACAAGCTGGCGATCAGCGTCGGAGCTCGCCTTGAAGACCGCCAGTCCGATTACCTCGACAGTGACACTTTCGGCTTTGATACCGACGAATCCCTCTGGGGCAGCAAGCTGTCGCTGACCTACACTATCGACGAACAAAAAATGGCCTACGCAACTGTCTCGCGCGGTTACAAACCCGGTGGCGCCAACGCCAATTCCTCGGTGCCCCAGACATTGCGCAAGTACGATACCGAAACCATGCTCAACTACGAACTCGGTTTTCGCGGCCTGCTGCTGGACAACACACTGGAAACCCAAATTGCTGTTTTCTACCAGGACCGCAGTGACATCCAGGCCGACAGCTCAATTGTCACCTGCCCCGGCGCAGGCCAGCCCTGCTCTTTTGACGACTACCTGACCAACGCCGCAACCGGCGACAACCTCGGTCTGGAAGCCCAGTTGCGCTACTTTCTGACCCAGGGCACCAGCCTGTACGGCTCTTTGGGCATATTGGACGCCACCTACGGGCACTACATCAACTACAACCATGTCGACGCCAACGAAAGCAGCGGCATAGGTGTGAATATGAACGACCGCAAACAGCCGCACGCACCCAGCTACCAGTTTATGCTGGGGCTCAACAAACAGCTCAGCGACCAACTAAGTGCCAGCCTGAACCTCGAAGGCAAGGACAATTTTCTGTTCAGTAATGACCATGATTTTTGGGCCGATGCCTATGTGCTGGTCAATGCCGACCTGACCTATGCCATCGACAACTGGCGCGTTTCGGTTTGGGGTAAAAACCTGACCGACGAGGACTACCAGAACCGCGCTTTTGGCACCTTTGGTAACGACCCGCGCAACGGCTACACCACTGAGCTGTACTCACAACCGGGCGAACCGCGCACCTTTGGTGTCACTGGTCGCTACCAGTTCTGATATAAGCTCGCTACCAGTTCTAATATAATCTCGCTACCAGTTCTAATATAAGCTCACTACCAGTTCTGACATAAATCCAAACGAGGGCGACAGGCTCGCCCTCACTATTTATCAGGAGGCCCACCATGATGTTATCTGCCGAAATCACTATGTACCCCTTGCAGGATAACTACCTTCCCGCCATCAAGGGCGTCATCGAAAAACTCAACAGCTACGAAGGCCTGCGCATCCAGACCTTTCCCAGCACCACCCTGATCACCGGCGATTACGATCGGGTCATGCAGGCTATCGGCGAGACCATGCGCTGGAGCGTGGAAGCCTGTGGCAAAGCCGTGTTTGTCAGCAAGTTCCTGCCCAACACCGAGCTTTTGTAGCTTGGGTGACCAGCTGCAACAGCTGGGCACCTCGTTCAGCCAAATGCCGGGCTGGGAGCTGGTGGCGGTCATTCTGGCCATCGCTTACCTGCTGCTGATCCTGCGCGAGAACCCTTTGGGATGGATATGCGCCCTGGTCAGCACCGCCATCTTCACCGTATTGTTCTGGAACGTCAGCCTGCTGATGGAATCCATGCTCAACATCTACTATATGGGCATGGCCGTTTACGGCTGGCGTCAATGGCAGGCTGGCGGCGACGACCACAAGGGCATAAGCATTCAGACCTGGAGTGTCCAAAGACATCTGCTGATTGCCCTGAGCTTACTTATAATCTCACTTGTAAGTGGTTACTTACTCAGCCGCAAAACCCAGGCCGCCTGGCCCTACCTGGACTCCTTTACCACCTGGGCCAGCGTTCTCACGACCTATATGGTGGCCAAAAAAGTACTGGAAAACTGGCTGTACTGGATCCTGATCGACAGTATTTCCCTGCTTCTCTACGCGGAGCGCGGCCTGTATCTTACTGCCCTGCTGTTTGCCGGCTATCTGGTAATCTGCGTGTTTGGCTATCTAAACTGGAGAAAAATATTTGTTGGAAAATTCGAGACTCAATCAGGCTCTGGCTAGCTGGCAAGATTGGCCACTCAATCTCAAACAACAGCCAATCGCCATCAGGCAACTGTCCGGGTTTACCAATCAGAGCTTCGTCCTGGATACCGGCAACCAACAGCTGGTGCTCAGGTTAAATCGCATTGATGCCGATTCCTTGGGCATTTCTCGCCATCAGGAATACCTGATATGGGGTGCCCTGGCAGATCTGGGCATTGCGCCCAAACTCATACAGACAAACAGACCGCAGGATTTTGTTCTCTACGAGTATGTTCAGGGCCGAACCTGGACAGCTGAGGATTTACAGCAACCCGCCCAGATCAAACGCCTCAACCAGACGATTCAAACCTATCAGCACATCTGTATCGACCTGCCGGCACGCAACTACATTGATTACCTGCAACACTACTGGAAACAGCTCAAGGGGACGCCGGCCGCAACCCCCGAACTGGCAGCCCAATGGCAACATTTTCTCCCTGAACTCAAAGCCTTTCAGCAAAGTGGCTGGACACCCATACTTTCTCACCACGACCTGATCGCGGAAAACATCATTGATGATGACCAACGGCTCTATATTGTCGACTGGGAATACGCCGCCCTGGGACACCCTGATCTGGACTGGTGCAGCATTAGCGACGACAAGAACCACCCGGCCAGCCAGGTAATCGACTGGATCAACCGCCTTTGGTGGTTGCTGCCCAATACCCCCGAGAGGTCTAATACCGGTAATTGACAAAGGTTTAATATCGGGAATTCAGAGGTACACAGCATGCTTTCAGGAAAAGACTACATTCGCTACAGCCGCCAGATCATGCTTGAAGATATTGGTGAGCAAGGACAGGAGAATCTGGCAGCGGCAACGGCATTGATCATAGGTATTGGCGGGCTGGGCTGTCCGGCAGCACAGTATCTGGCCGCAGCTGGTGTATGCAGACTCATCCTGGTTGACGACGACAACGTAGAGCAAAGCAATTTGCACCGGCAAATTCTCTATACCGAATCCCAACTGGGAGAGCCCAAGGTCGAAGCCGCAAAAACCTCACTAAACAAACTGAATTCTGCGACTGAAATTTTATGCCGCCAGCAACGGGCGACGGATGAAACGCTGCCCGAGCTGCTCGCTGATGCCGACGTTATCCTCGATTGCAGTGACAATCTGGACACCCGGCTCGCGATCAACCGCGCTGCCTGTTTCGCTGGCAAACCCCTGATCATAGGCTCTGCCATTCGCATGGAAGCCCAGGTGATCAGCTTTGACTTTTCCCGCAACAATTCGGGCTGCTATGCCTGCCTGGTCGAAAATATTCAGGAGCAGGCGCTTGACTGTTCTTCTGCAGGTGTCCTTGGCCCAATCCCCGGTATTGCCGCCAGTATGCAAGCACTCAGTGCCATCAAGGCTATTGTCGGCTGCGATTTTATTGCCAATCTCTGGCAGTGTTTTGATGGCCGGCAGCAAAAGTGGCTATCTATTCAACATCCCGGCAATCCAGAATGTGACGTTTGCGCCAGGCACTAATTTAACCCTCAGCAATCAGAGCCGCCTGAAATCAGGGCTTTTTCCTTGTAAAACATAGAGTTTCGACAAAAACTTAATTGTGACAGTTTGATGACTGTATATACTTTTTTGTTAAAACGTATTGTCCAAGCAATTCTTTGTATATACATTGATAACCATTAGCTGTACAGACAGCTTGCATTGGCAGAAACGATATAAAAATTCTGCCGTTTTTTGTGAGGAGGGTAAAACAATGATTAAAACAATCACTATCGTTTTGGGAACATTTTTAGCAGCCAGCCTGATGAGCGGCGTGGCGGTTTCGCAAGAGACCGAACAGGTATCCGCTGTTCGCGAAGTAGCTCCTGAATATCCGAAATCAGCTTTTCAACGTGGTCATACCGGTTGGGCTGTTGTGAAATATACAGTAAACCAGGAAGGGCGTGCCGAGAACCTCGAAGTTGTCAGCTCAGAACCTGCCCGGGTATTTGATCGATCGGCGCTTAGGGCAATTGCCCAGACCCGTTTTGAAGTACCTGAAGTAGCGGGGCAAACTGTCAGCGCCGATAACCAGTACAAAAAGTTTGTATTTGAAATCGACCAGGACCTTCTGGATGACGTTGCCATGAATCGCCATCGAAGGTAAATAGCCCAAAGGCAAAACCTGCCTGGTTTTCAAATCATTCATCAAAAAAAAGGCGAGTCAGTGACTCGCCTTTTTTTATTCTGTTTTCCCGGCTCTATTGTTCCGGCTCTTTATTCCCGGCAGCGGATCTCACTTATCATCTTCTAACGGATTCTTTTTCAGGAAGTCACGTATAAAGCCCCGTACTTCACGGGCCGCCGACGTATCCATCTCATCGCAAATATCAATGAAAGAATCTCGATCATCCCGGTTAATTCGAACGACCAGCTGACTGTCCTTCTTTTTGGATTTTTTCTTACGCTTGTTATCGCTCAAAACCGAGGCCTCTGTCCGGTGGTGCGCTCTAACAAAAGCGCAGGGTGCAAAGATTAGAGGCAGGCCTGCCCATTGTCCATACCATAAGCGCACGTGTCATAAAGATGTCGTATTACTGAAATATTTGATTCACAGGTGCAGCCTATTCTGCCCGCAATATGAAGTTACCAGCGCTTTCAATTTATTGCCTAAACCCGGTCATCACTCCAGGCAAGGCAGCTATCCCCCAAAAATCCTCTCATTCGACACTGCGCCCCACTTACTGCGCCGGTCAACAGATCAGGGAATTCCGATGAAAATACTTTACGGCGTTCAGGGCACAGGCAACGGACATATTACCCGTGCAAGGGCAATGGCCAGAGCACTGGGAGGACGCAACATTGACGTCCAGTTCCTGGTATCCGGCCGACCGAAAGTCAAACTGTTTGATATGGAGCCTTTCGGCGACTACTGGTGGCGCGAAGGCCTTACCTTCCATGCGCGCAAAGGCAGGGTGATTCTCTCGGAAACCGTCATCAAAAGCCGGCCCATGCAACTGGCACAGGATATTCGCGAACTCAATGTCAGCGAATTCGACCTGATCGTCACCGACTACGAACCCGTCACCGCCTGGGCAGGAAAGCTGGCAGGCATTAAAACCATTGGCCTCGGGCACCAGTATGCCTTCAGCCAAAATATTCCCCAGGCTCGCGGCACCATGGTCGACAAATTAGTGCTGCAGAGTTTTGCCCCGGCTGATCTTGAACTGGGTCTTCACTGGCATCACTTTGGCGCACCGATCCTGCCACCCATTGCCCCCGTGCACGACTGTGTCGGACCGGAAAACCGTGACTTCATTCTGGTTTACCTGCCCTTTGAATCGCGGCTGGAAATCACCCAAATGCTCAAACAGTTTCCTGACACCAGCTTTGTCATTTATCACCCGGAAGTAGAGCCCTACCGCGTTAAAAACCTGACCTGGCGTCAACCCAGCCGCACGCGCTTCCCACTGGATCTGGGCGCTTGTCGCGGCGTCATCTGTAATGCCGGTTTTGAACTGGCCAGCGAAACACTGCAACTGGGCAAAAAACTGCTGGTTAAGCCCATGGCCAAACAGGTGGAGCAACACTCCAATGCCCTGGCACTGCAAACCCTCGGCTGGGGCTCCTCAATGAACCGGCTCGATGCCAGTGCAGTAAGCCAGTGGCTTCATTCCGGTGAGGGCGTAAAAGTCAGCTACCCGGACACAGCCGGCGCTGTTGCAGATTTCATTGAGCGCGGTGCAACTGGCGACCCCTGGCAACTGGTTCACCGTCTGTGGGCAAAGACAGAGCTGCCAGAGCAGCAATACCGAGACCAGCGTATCGCGGCCTAACGTAATTTGGGGTCAGAGCTGTAATTATTTAGAGCTTTTAAATAAATACGATGGCCATGGAGTTCGTAATTTGGGGTCAGAGCTGTAATTATTTAGAGCTTTTAAATAAATACGATGGCCATGGAGTTAAATAATTACAGCTCTGACCCCAAATTACGCAAATTATTAACAGAGATAGATCCATGCAAGATCAGCTAACGCCCGGCAAGTACCGGACCATCTGGATCTCCGATGTCCATCTCGGTTTCCGCGATTCCAAGGCAGGATTCCTGCTGGACTTTCTCAACGCCACCGAGGCTGAAACCATCTTTATCGTCGGCGACCTGATCGATATTTGGTCACTGAAAAAAACCTTTATTTGGCCTGACAAGCACCAGAAAGTTATCAAAACCCTGATCAACAAGGTTCAATCCGGCACCCGCGTGATCTACATTCCCGGCAATCACGACGAAATAAACCGCGACCTGGTCGGCACTGAGATCTTCGGCGTGGAAATCCACCAGAACTACGTGCATACCACTGCCGACGGCCGCAAGTTCCTGCTCTGTCACGGCGACGAATTCGATTTTGTCGTACGCCACAGCACCTTTGTCAAAATCGTCGGCGACCTCAGTTACGACCTGCTGCTGTTTTTGAACCGCTGGTGCAACCGCTTCCGCAAATGGTCCGGGCAACCCTACTGGTCGCTGGCGACCTACATAAAAAACCGCATCAAAAATGCCCGCAAGGCGATTGAAGTCTTCGAGGAAGCCGCAGCAGCCGAAGCAAAAAAACGCGGATTGGACGGCATTATTTGCGGCCATATTCACCAGCCGGAAATCCGCAAGATCGACGGCGTGCTTTATTGCAACGATGGCGACTGGGTAGAAAGCTGCACCGCCATGGCCGAAAACGAAAACGGCTGGCTGGAAATTATCCACTGGGCCGATATCAAGCAATCGGTCAAGAGAGACCAGGCCGAAAACCTCTTCCCTATCCCTATTTCCAGACTACCCACCGCTGCCTGACCAAAGCTGCAATATTGCGAATTTGGGGTCAGAGCTGTAATTATTTAGAGCTTTTAGATAAATACGATGGCCATGGAGTTAAATAATTACAGCTCTGACCCCAAATTCCCTGGATTAATTCTATAATCGCGGGCTTTTTACCCAGCCGAGACTTATGAATTCCATTCCCGCTGTCATCGCCGCCGAGCTCGGTGTCAAACTCGAACAAATTAACGCCACCATTAAACTTCTTGATGAAGGCTCGACCGTTCCCTTTATCTCCCGCTACCGAAAAGAAGCAACCGGCGGGCTGGATGACACGCAACTGCGAACCCTCGAACAGCGGCTTGGCTACTTGCGCGAGATGGAGGATCGACGCTCAACCATTCTCAACAGCATCGAAGAGCAGGGCAAACTGACGGAAGATCTGAAAAAAGCCATTCAGGCTGCAGACACCAAAACTGTACTGGAAGATCTCTACCTTCCCTATAAACCCAAACGTCGTACCAAAGGGCAAATTGCCATTGAAGCCGGCCTGGAACCCCTGGCCGACACACTTTTCTCCGACCCGACCCAAAACCCGGAATCTGTTGCCCAAAGCTATATTGATCCAGACAAGGGCGTTGCCGATGTCAAAGCCGCACTCGAAGGTGCGCGCTATATCCTGATGGAGCGGTTCAGTGAAGACGCCCTGCTAATCGGCACGTTACGAGAGACCATTAAAAACGAAGGTGTCTTAACTGCCACTGTATTCACTGGCAAAGAGCAGGAAGGAGCCAAGTTCCAGGATTATTTCGACTACAAGGAATCCTATAAAAAAGTCCCCTCGCATCGCGCACTGGCGATGTTCCGAGGTCGCAATGAAGGCATTCTGAGAATCGCACTGGATCTGGACTTGCCGGAAAATTTCCAGGGACAACATCCCTGCGAAACCCGAGTCGCCAGTCATTTTGGCATTCAGGATCAGGGGCGCCCCGCCGACAAATGGCTGCTGGACTGCGTCCGCTGGACCTGGCGCGTCAAGCTGCTAACGCATATTGAGCTGGACCTGCTGGGCGACCTGCGCGAAATGGCCGAGGACGAGGCCATCCGGGTGTTCGCCAACAATTTAAAAGACCTTATGATGGCCGCACCCGCTGGCCCCAAAGCCTGCATCGGGCTGGACCCCGGCTTGCGTACCGGCGTGAAAGTCGCGGTGATCGACGCCACCGGCAAACTGCTCGACCACTGCGCGATTTATCCGCATGTACCCAAAAAACAGTGGGATCAATCCATTGACACCCTCGCAAAACTGGCCAAAAAACACCAGATTGAGCTGATTGCCATTGGCAACGGTACCGCCTCGCGCGAAACCGACAAACTTGCAGGCGACCTGATCAAACGCCACCCCGAACTTAAATTACAGAAAATCACCGTGAGTGAAGCCGGTGCATCTGTCTATTCCGCTTCCGAGTTTGCCGCCAAAGAATTCCCCGATCTGGACGTAACCATTCGCGGTGCTGTTTCCATTGCCCGTCGACTGCAAGACCCCCTGGCAGAACTGGTCAAAATCGAAGCCAAAGCTATTGGTGTGGGCCAGTACCAACATGACGTCAACCAGTTCAAACTCGGCAAAAGCCTGGCCGCATCGGTCGAAGACTGCGTCAATGAAGTTGGCGTAGATATCAATACCGCCTCCGCCGCCCTGCTCGAAAGCGTGTCCGGACTAAACCAGACCACCGCCACCAACATCATTGCCTTTCGCGACGAAAACGGTGCCTACACTAACCGGAAAGCCATTCTGGAAAGTACCGCGCATGGGCGCAAAAACCTTTGAACAGGCCGCCGGTTTCCTGCGCATTATGCAAGGCGAAAATGTACTGGATTCCTCCAGTGTGCACCCGGAAGCCTACGGTGTGGTTGAGCGCATTGCCGAGAAAAATAGCCGTACCCTGGATGCCATCATCGGCGACACCAGTTTTTTGCGCGCGCTAAACCCCCAGGATTACACCGATGAAAAATTTGGCGTACCGACAATTGCCGATATTTTAAAAGAACTGGAAAAACCCGGCCGCGATCCACGGCCGGAGTTCAAGACCGCCAACTTCCAGGAAGGCGTGGAAACAATCAAAGACCTGGAAGCCGGCATGATTCTGGAAGGCACCGTCTCCAACGTCGCCAACTTTGGCGCATTCGTCGACATCGGCGTACATCAGGACGGCCTGGTACATATTTCCGCCTTGAGCGAAAAATTCATCGACGATCCGCGCAAGGTCGTCAAGGCCGGTGACATCGTCAAGGTTAAAGTGATGGAAATCGACATCGACCGCAAGCGTATTGGACTGTCCATGCGACTGGATGACCAGCCGGGGCAGGACAACTCCAAAAAAGCAAAACCACAAAGCCCCAAATCACCGCGCGCAAGCCAATCAAATCAACGCCAGCGACCCGGCAATGCTAACGAAAAAGGCAATGGCAAAAACCAGAAACAGCCTAATCAAAACAACATGATGGCCGCCCGACTGGCCGAGGCCCTCAAACGCAAATAAGTAATCTGGGGTCAGAGCTGTAATTATTTAACGCCATAATTGCCGTATTTATCCACATGCTCTAAATAATTACAGCTCTGACCCCAAATTATTTAGCAAAAAAAACCCGGCCTAAGCCGGGTTTTTTGTCTTTAGATAACAACTCATTCCAATTGAGTCTTTGTCCCTCAGTCCTATGGAGCTTTATCCAAAGTACCTTCCAGAGTCCAGCCTTCCCACCAGGCTTCGGTGGCAGCGGGATCAACAGCACCTGCATAGTCTGTCAATTCCAGGAAGATCAGATCCGCTGTGCGGTTGTCATTGACATCGCCATCGTCTTCATAAGCGCTCAGATCGACTGAACCACCCAGAACTGCCTCAGGGGCTTGTGACGCATACAGGTCATTCAGATCCGCCGCGACCATATCAATCATCCCGCTAAAGGCGACCGGAGCATCGGCCTCATCCTGGGCAAAAGTGGTGCAGTCACCGATAACGTTTTCGTACACCAGGCGGGTGTCAACGTTGTTATTGGCACCGGTACCATCGACATCAACACAGTTATTAAATGTGACATCGCCCACACCGCTCATCACCGAGTTAAAGATAAAACCACCCGTGGATACTTTCATGCGATGCAAATCATCCGCAAAGCTGGAACCGAGGAAAGTGGCATTCATGATGAAAGGCATGGAATAAAAGTCCGTGGTGCCTTCGGTATCTGCTTCAATACCATTACCTTCGTTGGCGTCGGTATCAATTTGCTCGACAATCACAAATTGCAGATTGCCCTGATAGCCTTCATCCCAGTCAACCGAGTCATCCAGGTTGTCAGTAAGAACCACATAGCTCATGTTGACCTTGCCGCCGTACATTTCGATACCATCATCGGCATTGGCATGTACCTGGATGTGGTCTATCTGGGTGCCGCTGCCGACACTCATAAAGGATATGCCGTTAATCTCGTTGCCTTCGGCGAATTCAAAACCACCTTCGACCAGTCGCAGATACGAAATTCGGCCGCTGTCATCGTCGTTGTCGAAGCCGCCGGCGAAGCCGGATTCCCCTTCCGAGTCAATGTTACAGGCTGGCGCACCGACACAATTATTGTGCAGGCCGTAACCATGAATGATGATGCCGCCCCACTCACCCGTGCCTTCGTAACCGGCATCGTCAGAGCTGAAGGTAATTGGCGCATCGGCAGTACCGCGAGCATCAATAGTGGAACCGCGTGTAATAAGCAGATTGGCAAAGGTACCGGTAGCACCCTTGACTTCCGTGCCCTGCTGAATCGTCAGCGTAACTTCCATCACATCGTCGCCGTTGTCCAGCAACCCGGGCGTGGTAGACATTTCCCCGTTACCGTTACCAACAGTGACGCGGCCTTCCATCAGCCAGACAATATCGTTGGTGAGAGTGCGATCTTCATCAATAACCGAGGGCAAGGCACAGACATCGCTGCCTTCTGCGTCGCGGTTTTTAACCGTGGTCCAGCTGGGGCAGAGTTCTGAGGGGCCAGATGCCACATCACTGCCACCACCGTCCGTATCGCCGCCGGTATCGCCGCCACTGGTGTTGGTATCACCTTCAACGGTGATGGTTGTTGTATCGCCATCACTACCACAGCCGACCAGGCCGATTCCTAAAGTGGCAACCAGTGCTGCCAGTGTGAGTTTCTTGAGTTCCATAACGTCTCCTAGTGTCTTGCGTTCGGATTAAGTCAAATAAATAAATGAATAGATGAATAAAAATTCAGTTGCCTAGAATTGCCAGTCGTAGCTGATTGAAAAATTGCGTCCTTCACCGTACTGCCGAAAAATCTGTCCGCCCTGGGTGTACTCAACATTGGTATCCAGCAGGTTGTTTACCTTGGCTTGCAATGTGCCGTTGGCTCCCAGCTCGATGCTGTAGTTGAGGTTCACTGACAGGCGCGGCTCCTGGATAATGTCGGGCTGTCCCAAGATGCCGACATCGCGGATGCTTTCACCGTTCTGGTTAAACAAAAGGGTGAATTCCTGGCTGCGTTCGAGATCGTCCCAGCCAAAAATCAGGTTAAAGGTGTAGTCAGGCTGTCCCTGAAGTTTGCGCACAGGGCTGCCTGCGACTACCGATTCAGATTCAATAAGCGCGACGTTGCCTGACACAAACAGAGACTGGGTATAACCCGCGTTCAGGGGGAAGTCCCGGCGCCCATCAAGTTCAACCCCATAAAGCTCTGCTGAGTCGGCATTGGCAAAAGTCCGGCTGTTGCCCGCGGTACCAGAGGCTGCCAGGGCAACACGCTCGATCGCGTTTTCAATATCCTTGTAAAACAGCGCAACTTTCAGGGTGTCTTCATACTCGCCGTAATACTCCCAGCGCAGGTCAAAGTTATTGATGCTGGATATCTTCAGCAGCGGGTTACCGCGAACCCGAACATCGCTGAATTCGTCGTCGTAGAACACCGCGTTGGAGGTTTCCTTGAAATCCGGCCGCGACACTGTGCTCGACGCGGCAAAGCGAAATTGCTGGCTGTCTGTGACATACCAGTTCACGCCCAGGCTCGGCAACAATTCAGTCTGGTCGAGCCGCGACTGCACTGCCGCCTGGGCACCGGCCAGTTCAAAGGTATCGGTTACTTGCTGAAAATCTTCATAGCGGGCACCGACAATCACATCGAGCACACCGGCATAGTTGTTTTCCGCCGACAGATAAACGCTGTTGAGATCCATCTCGGCGTCGTATTCATCACTGGCCAGGGTTTCTTCGTTGAAAGCAAAGCCCGTTGACTGGTTGCCGGTAGTGGTACCCAAATTGATCACCTCATCAAACCACAGGTTGGGCGAATTGACATCAACCAGAAATCGGTTACCTAACCAGCCATAAGTGGCCGATTCGGTTTCGCGTTCGCGGTGAATCGCCTGGGCACCAAACTCCAGCCGGGTATCCCACTGCTCTGCAAGCCGAAAATCCCAGTCCAGATCAAAGGAACCGTCCAGATTATTGTCCGTTAACTCATCCCAGCGACGGCCGGCATCCGCGACGTTCAGCACAAAGGGCGAATTTTGGGAATTCTGGTTAAACCGGACTTCGCGACGATCCGGGGCATAGCGCCAGGCCTGGCTGCCC
>Ga0222652_1000322_pt1 | contig 22176 bp, 22 predicted proteins | sample AntAcemetagen371_FD_179803 | JGI IMG/M metagenome (GOLD analysis project Ga0222652, IMG submission 179803) | Saline water microbial communities from Ace Lake, Antarctica - #371 | ecosystem: Environmental > Aquatic > Non-marine Saline and Alkaline > Saline | place: Antarctica: Ace Lake... | reverse complement strand
CGTATGATTTTTCCAAAATCTCTCTTTTCTGTGGATGCATCGGCAGGCCCCAGCGACTCCACCATCATCTTCAAGTAAATATCGTTCTTTTGGTTATTGTATTCCTTACAACATGGGTTCTCTTTTTGCCAGTTATCCATAAGCATAAAATTCTTGTTTGACAAATCTTTGATAGCTTTCTTTAACTTATCCTTGTTTTCATCTTTTTCCCACGCATCTTTATCCTTGATATGTAGTACTTCTCTCTTCAAATCACTACAATGAATAGGGCGCTTGGTTACTTCCAAGTCATTCAATCCCTTGACAAACATACGAGATATCCCTTCTGCGTATCCAAGTTCACCAACCTGTTCTAAATCTTGTAATGTTAACTTGAGAGAATTCACAAAATCACTAATATTCATTGCGTCTTTACATGTGTCGTTCAAGAAAAACTGCAAATTAAAGGTCTTATTATGAGAATTAGTTGTGTTGTGGCAGTTATTCATACCTTTATGGTTAGATAGTTCAATTATCTGCTTATTTTGTGATATAATCAGGTCTTTGAATTCTTGGTTTTGTTTTACCAACATCATTATTAAACCAGGGTTTGAATTTTCTTCAGTAGGTGGAAGAGTTGTATCTTCAGTTATGGTGTTATTATGTTGAATAACAGAACATTTTTTCTTATGTCTCCACAAAGAGATTCTATCTGCATATATTTTGTTGCAGTTACAGCATATATGCTCACGTTTTGTTTCGGCGTTTTTTATGTTGGCATTTGTTGTTCTTTTGTGTTTTAGTGTAAATACATGTCTATCCCATTCACTTTTTTTACTGCATTTAAAGTTACAATCTTCGCAAACAAATATTTCGGCGGTTTTTGGTGTGTTATCTGTTGTCATTTTGTTGTTGTATAACAACAACATAAAAAAACGCCTAAATATTCCGCATTTTTTAGAAAATTTTATCGTCACAAATTTAAACGATTGTTTTTCATCACCAGACCATAAAAATTCCGTTCAGTCACAATTTTAATTTTTACAAAAGTTTTCAGGAATCCGGTTTTGGACATTTCTTGGGACATAAAAATGTCCTTTTTTCAATTCCCCAAAAAACTTTTGGACGTTTTTTTTTGCACGCTCTTTAAGCCCCGTTTTTTATATATATTATTTTTTGAACTTAAAAGAATATATGGAGAGATAGATGTATCTATTTTGATAAGTAGTCCAGTGCGCTGAGCAGGACCTGTTCTTGGTCGCTCAGCTTCTGGAATATCATGCAATCGTCGAACCTGACTTGGAAGTGTCTGCCGCGAAACCCCTTGCACACGAGGCATATGCCATCGTCATTAAATTTGATGTCGCATAGCATTGCTCCATTGGTTAGGTATAGTTCGTCTGGATTTTTAAGCGATATCCATCGTATAAATGCACCAGAATGCAGGTTGGATAGACCTTCCACGTACTTGTAATTATGCAATTTCTCTGCAAGGCCGTCCGTGGTCTTTTTTGTCAATTCCAGCTCTGAAAGTGCTGCGCGCAACTCTTGTCTCAGCGATTCGCTTGTTGTCTCTAGGATGTTTTCGTTGTTGTCATTGTCTATTGCCTTGAGTAGTTTCTCAATGTCCATAGTATTATTATATAAATATATAACTGCATTCAAGTTATGTGTTTATATTGTTGTGCAATTAACCAAAGAGAGAACCGCCAAATCCGCCAAACTCGCTTGCAGCTACAGGTCCTTGATCCATCTGGCCGGGAACGTTGGCGTTGATAAGAGGGTTGGGTGTGTCGGCATACATGTTGGTGTAATTGGGGACCTGCTCCGTACCAAGGTTGTTGATGGGGGTTGTGCCCAGAATTTGTTGTTGCTGCTGTCCGCCTAAAGACATGTTGTACGCATCTTGGGTAGGATTTGTTGGGTTAGGTGGGATCTGGTATTTGGATATGGGTTGCGAGACGTTTCCGTTCTTGGCAGGTTTCCTTTTCTGGGAGGAAGTTCCATTCCATGCGTCATATAGACGAATGGTGATGATGTTCACCTTTTCGCCTAATTTCGTCTGGAGACTCATGGTGATCATGAGAACGGCTATAATGATATACACCACTTTAAAGTCGGGATAAGACAATCCGCTGAATGTGGGGATATAATCTACTATGCGATGAACGAAGAGTATTCCTAAAAACATGGTCGCTGTTTGCAATATAATTTCCATGACGAGTTCCACGTTTCCTTTGTCTTCGGAAGCTTCTGGCACGTACTTTTGCATTGCCTTATTAATGGCTACGATGGGAACAATCGCAAGTAACGTATATTGTATGATGTTCAACATATCATTTTTTGAGTCTTGGTCGAAGTTAAACACGTGTTTGAAAAACCCTGTCACCGAGGTATTATTATCTAAACTTTCCATATGATTTATGAAAAGAATAAAAAATTAACTGCTTGCGTAGAATACTTAAAAACAATTTAGAGTATTGTTGTATAATGAGTAGTTCAAGATCTGTTGCCGCCGCAAGAGCACGACGTGCGACTGGAAATAATTCTAGTACCCCGCTTAGAGCAGGACAAATGCAACAATCTCAACCAATGCCACAACAGCAACAGCACCCCAGACCACAACAGCAACCCAGACCACAATATACTCGCCAATCATCTGTGCAACCACCTGTGGCGGAGGATCCTAGGAAGAGACCATATGATGCCAAGCTTTCTGTGTCCGACGCATTTGCATTGGTCACACTTCGTCTGGGGCGAGTGGAAACTATTTTGCAGAAGATGGATGTTTCTAGTATTATTAATAAGATGGAGGCGGGAGAAACCACCTCCGAGGAGGCGGGTACCAACGTGATATTGAAGTCTCTCTTGAGCCGGCTTGAGGACGTTGAAAATATGGCCGAAAATAGTGGTGGAGGAGGCATGACGGATGATGATATGAAAGTCATCAACGACCTCAGTGCAAGACTTGATTCTGCTAAATCTGAGATTAACGATTTAAAAAGCACTATTTTTAAAATGCAGACATTGATCATTGATATTAACCAACAGATGCTGCCTAGCTTGGTGAATTCTTCGCCAAGAAAAGTACCTGTTGCTAGAAAAAAAGTGGCAAATGTCTCTGTTAAACTGGAAGAAAATGTGATTGAAGAAAAAGTCTCTCAAGTATCAGAGGAAGAAGCGTCTGATGAAGAAAACGTGGATTCGCCGGAAGAAGATGCTACAGAGTCTGTTGATGTGGATGATGAGGCTAACGCAAATGAAGATGAGGAGGTTGCCGTCGCAGAATGAGTATGCGCTATAACACGTTGATTTTGTAATACGTACAAAATCAAAAAAAATCATTGTGGTGAATTAGTAGTAGGAGCCCATGGAATATATTGTTGGCATATTCATATTTTGTTTGATTTTATTTATTTATCTGCATGTTACGTTTCAATTACGAACAAGCGATGATTTAGAAGTATACGAGCTGGAAAATGTCTCCAAAAATAAGCTGGAGGAGGTCTGCGACATTCGTCAGCCAGTTATTTTTGATTATTATAATGAGCCAATAACATCGTCTATTAGCACAAAAAGTTTAGAAGCAACATACCCGTCATTTGAGGTAAAGATTCGTAATATGGACGATTTTAACGACGGGGCGTTTTTGCCGCTTCATTTGAATGCTGCCCTAAAACTAGTGACTGATAATAAAAATAGGTATTATTCTGAAAATAACACTGATTTTTTGCAAGATACCAGCGCAATCAAGCACATGAAATATAACGATGAATATATACGGCCTTATATGGTGTCCAATTGCAATTATGATATTATGTTTGGTTCCGAAGGGGTAACGACGCCCTTTAGATACGAATTGAATTATCGTAATTACTTTTATGTCACCCAAGGCAGCATTGTGGTAAAGTTGGCGCCGCCTAAGAGTACGAGATACCTTGCCGAATACGACGATTATGAGAACTTTGAGTTTAGGTCGCCTATTAATCCATGGAACGTTGCGCAGCACCACAAGGCTGATTTTGACAAGATAAAATGTCTAGAAGTAAAACTCACGCCTGGAAAGATATTATTTATTCCGGCATATTGGTGGTACAGCATTCAGTTTGGAGAAAACGCGCTGGTTGCCACGTTTAAGTATCGCACGTATATGAACAATGTTGCTATTCTACCCAAGATGGTTATGTACTTGTTGCAGAACCAAAACATAAAAAGAGACGTGAACAAGAAGGCGGATGTTTCAAGCATTGTCGAGACTATCAACCAAGATCGTCCGGAAGAAGAGGAGCCTACTGAAAAAAATGATACATAACTCGCGAGATATCATCTAGCATATTTACATAAAGCCATCTTGCTTATTTAGATATGTATAAAATATACATTGAAAACCGAAAATATACATCGTGGACGTGTTTAGATGTGAACACTCTCAAAGAGGTGGAGCTGGATGGATTTATTCCGTTAGAGCACAAGATTATGACAAATGACGTTGTCAGTATAGACGAAGATAACAATGTGCATTTGGAGTTTTCCTCTACGCGTGCCATAGAGACCATTCCAGGCGTATTGGATTTGAAATCGTCAAAGACTTATGGCAGAGATAATGGGGGGTCGGGCAAGTTGCTGTACAAGGTGGTGCCCGACGATGGGCGGTTCCCCATATTCTTGATTCCATACGAGGTTAAGTACATTGGGTTTTCCAAGATATTTGCGAATTTGTACGTGACGTTCAAGTTTGTGTCATGGGAGGGGAAACACCCTGTTGGCGTATTAACAAGTACCATCGGCAAGGTGGATGAGCTGCCGAACTTTTACGAATACCAGTTGTACTGCAGGAGCCTCAATGCCTCTATCCAAAAGTTCAACAAAAATGCCAGCAAGCGAGTAAAGGATATGTCTGCGCTGACAAAGATGGACGAAATTATTGCCAAGTATGAGGTGGAAGATAGACGGGGACACGAATGGCATATATTCACAATTGACCCCGACATGAGCACCGGCTTCGATGATGGGTTCAGTATTACGCGCCGCGCAGATAAGTACCATATTAGCATCTATATTTCAAACGTGACTATCTTGCTAGATGCGCTGAATTTGTGGGAATCCTTCTCCAGAAGAGTATCCACTATCTACTTGCCTGACAGAAAACGGCCTATGTTGCCCACTATACTATCAGACAACCTGTGCAGCTTGCAGGAGAAAACCACGCGATTTGCAATGGCGATGGATATTTGTGTGAATGCCGACACGGGCGAAGTGAGCAATATAACGTACAAGAATTGCGCCATACGAGTCGCGTATAATTATAGATACGAAGAGTCTAGGTTACACAAGGACCTGCGCTATAAGGAATTGTATGATGCTACACAATTGCTGGCCTCTAGATATAAGTATATTCCGCACATACGAAACAGCCATGATGTTGTCTGCTACCTGATGACCTTTATGAACTATCATTGTGCGCAGGACCTGCTTTCGCACAAGAATGGTATATTTCGATCAAGCATTCTGAAGACGGATAACGTGGACATTCCCGAGAAGTTGGATGAAGACCTAGAGAAGTTCATGAAGATATGGTATAGTACTGGGGGGCGGTATATCAACGCTAGTGCGCTAGATGATACATCTCAAGTGCGCCACGAACTAATAAAAATGGATGCATATGTGCATATAACTAGTCCCATTCGCAGACTGGTTGATTTACTTAATATGATTCAGTTTCAGGCAAACCGATCCATGGTTGTATTGAGCGAGGGAGCTATGCAGTTCTATCGCAATTGGACCACTGAAAGCGAGATGGAGTACATAAATATGACTATGCGGTCTATTAAAAAGATACAAAATGATTGTTCCATGCTGGAATTTTATACAAATAATTCGGGGAGGTTGGATAATGAGTATGATGGCGTGATGTTTGACAAGATGGTGCGAACTGACGGAACCTACCAATACATGGTTTACTTGAGTAGTCTAAAACTCACGATGCGCATTAATTTGCACGCCGAATACAACAATTTTGAAAAGCACAAGTTCAGGATATTCCTATTTGAAGACGAAGAAACGTTGCGGAAGAAGATTCGGTTGCAATTAGTTAGTGCATCACGCGAACTAATTGAAGAATGATAACGACGACGTCTCACTTAGCGGCGGAACCGGTTAGTACGTAGCATCATGCCCATATTTGAACCACTTTTTACAGGAATACTAGATGGGGGCGCAGGGATTTGTGGGCGATGCGCCACAGCAAGTGGGTTGCGTGCCAGTTTCATAATTGCGGAATGCGCTATCCTAGTGGTGGGTTCTTTACCCTGCAGAATTTGCAGCAAGACTTTTTTTCTCATGGCCTCGCATGATTTACATGTACACCCCTCATCAAAGTAATGTTCTGATTCGATATCAATGTAACTTTGATTTTCATCGGATATAGACAAATATAATTTATACTCTGTCGTGGTAAAATCGTTGAATGGCGTAGATGTGTTTTCCGACCATTTTGATAGATACTCGTCCCGCTCTTTGGTAGATAAATAAAAACGCATATAGTTGTCCATATGCATGTAATGAATAAAATTAATTGGGATCTTGTATGCTTGTTTAAACTTGGCGTAAAGGTTTGCGAGAGGTAGATTTTTTCTTTCGTAGTCGCGAATAATAGTGATCTTTGTATTCAATATCTCGGTCAGGATATGTCCCCATTTATGCGAATCGCGAAGACGCAATTTTATATACGTCAGGTTTTCATATTGTTTGTGTTTGATGTACCCTTTGTCAAAATCAAACCCCTTTGGGGGGTTCATAATCACGTCTCGATACTTTTCAAAAAAATAGTCTCCGTTGCCAATGTGTGTAAATACCTGATTAAATCGTTTAATAATCCTGTCCATGCTGTATGCTTCTACCCTGCTAGTTGGTGCGTTGAAATGATAAGAAGCAATTTTTCCAAAGAACTCCGACATCTTGCGTTCAATGGGCTCGCGATAAATATCAATAACATACACCTTTTTCCCTAAAAGTACGTTGAAATCAATTATTTCTTGTATGGTCACATTTTTTACACCTGTTACCATTTCTAGCATTTTTTCATCATGCACATGGAATACTTTGAAAATATTGCTCGCTGATATGCGAATAGACGATACAATAGATGTTGAGCCCAATTTGGGTGGGCAATACACAAATACGATATGATCGGTGTTATCTAAATATAGACGCGTATTTATTTCTTGTAGTATCATGAATCTTTCTTCGGTTAGATGTTGGCTCATATAATTTACTTATATATAATTATATGACTATGAATGTAATTTTATGCGAATTGCTCTAGGCCGACCAGTGTATTGTATGTAATATATTCAATAGATGCGCCGCCGCCGGTAGACACATGAGTCATGAGACTGGCAATATCTTGGTTAATTTTGTCGCCGAGGTTCTTTACAAATCCGCCGGTATCGCCTCCACCAATGATGGTCCTGTTGTCAGGAGATTTCTGCATAAACTCGCACAAAAACATAGTGAGCGACGCGCTTCCTTTTATGTAGCGGTCGTCTTCCACGACACCCAACGTTCCGTTCCAAAACACGATAGAATGGTCGTCTATGAGTTTTTTTAATGTAACTAGGGATTTTTCGCCTACATCATAAAATGAACCATCGCCCATCATGAAAGATATGTCATTGAACCCCTTGAACTTGCCAGTGTCGTGTACTATGTCTATAGTTGCATATCTTGGTGCATCGTCCTTGGATAACGAGTTGGCTAACAACCCGTCTTCCATGAGAACAATTTTGGCCTTTTTGCTTGATATTTCATTATAATATTCAGACATGGTTTCCTTTATAATTGCGTTGATATTTCCGCCGCAGATGTAGATGGTGTCTACCTTTTCACACAACCCGCGCAATAATTCAAGCTTGTCGTGAATCTTTGCGCCGCCAATGATGGCCATTGTTTTCTTCTTTTCTGGGTTCTTGACAATCACGTCCAGTGCATTTAGTTCTTTTTCCACAAGGTATCCGTATGCCTTATCTGGACAAGTTGCGCCGGTAATGCTCATGTGTGCTCTATGAAGACATCCGAACGCGTCGTTCACATATACATTGCCCAACTGCTGGAGCACCTTGTATGCCTCGCTCCCCGCGTCTACTGCTTTTGCAGTTTCCTCTTTATGGAATCGGAGATTTTCCATCAGGTACACCCTATGATCTGCTTTCTCTAAGATGGCAAGGGATGTCTCTGTGAGGCCGTCTGGAAGAAATCCGACTGAGGGGGTTATGTATTTCTCCAATGCTTTTAATACAACATGTAGGCTATGTTTGTCGCTCTTCTTTGTTGGTCTTCCCATATGGGAAAGAATGACAAGTCTGCTGCATCCCGAGGCCAAAATTTTATTTATTGTAGGAATGGTCGTCTCAATCCGGTAGTCGCTTGTGATGACGCCGTTATCAACGGGGACATTATAATCCACGCGAAGAATTACGTTTTTGTCCTTCAACGTAATGTTGTCTATAGAGCACGAATTGCACGGCGCGGCAATATGCGACGCCTTTGCGTGGACAGACACCATAGTTTCCGCCATTTTGATAACTTGGTTGGAATACGACCATTCGTTGTCGTACCATATCATAAATTTGAAATTGTTCCTGCCTAACTCCATGCACGCGTTTGCGTCAACAATAGTAGGGCACTTCGTGGTGAGGTAATCCGAGCTCACCAGATTCTCGCGACAAACTTGCATGTAGGGGGAGCGGTCTATTTCGGCAAGAATCTCGGTTAACGTTGTTGGATTTTCCAGTTCCACGTTCAAGTCTACAAGCGACACATTGTTCACCGGTACGCGCACAGAGGTCCCATTGATTTTGCCTTTCATAGAAGGAACCACCTTAAAAATGGAAGAGGATGCTCCTGTGGTGTGTGGAATAATATTGTTGAAAATAGAACGACATGTTCTGCTAGTTGAACTGGCAGTATCTACCACTTGCTGGCTTGACGTTGATGCGTGAATAGTTGTGAAGTTTGAATTAATAATGGTGTATTTTTTCTCCAAAAAGGCAATCAATGGCGTGATGCAGTTTGTTGTGCATGATGCATTGCTTACAATATCTTCTCCATGATACATTTCGTGATTGGCGCCATATACGTAAAGCGGCGTGTTATCCTTGGCAGGGGCGGTCATAATCATCTTTTTGACGCGGTGTGCCTTGAGTTTTTCCTGTGTGAGGTAGACGCCGGTTGCGTCAATGACCATATCTATATGGTATGTTTGCCAGTCAAGATTCTCCGCCTTTTTGTCACGAAAAACATGTATAACGCGACCATTTACACTGAAATTATCATTGTCAATAATTTTCACAGAAAATGTTGTATTATATTTATGCACAGAGTCGCGTTTCAAGTAACTTTCAATCGTATTTATGTCAAGACCAGGAGAGTTGATTGCGGAGACACGAAAGGTTTCGTTTTCAATCAGCAATATGAAAATTGCCTTTCCGATGCGACCAAATCCATTTATTCCGAGAGGCTGCTGCATGTATGTATATAGTATAAACAACGTATATTTATATTATAACCGAATTAGAATATTATTTTGGATATGGATACGCATACCATCTAACTATAATACCCCATGCAATTACTCTGCTATTTCCTGCGCATCCTTGGTGGATGATGCAACGGACTTGGGTGCAGATGTCTCTGCGTCGCCACGAGGCCCGGACCCACGAACTCTAGTACCGGTCATGCGCTTGTGAGGAGCCTTGGGTGCGGCAATTGCGTCATTATCATCGCCCTTCACCTTCTGACGATTATTGCGCATGTCAAAGTGCGTCTCGCACATAAGCTTGCCTTGATTGATGCCTGTGATAGATTTAGTCTGAAACTGGTGCATGCTATCGTTGTCAAGCTGACTAACCTCAAACTCAACATACTCCCCTTGTACGAGGTACTTGTATTGTTGGTTTGATACAGAGATGGAAGAGTGGTGGACGAAGATGTCCTTGCCATGTATATTGCCGCTGGAAGCGGTGACAAACCCATAACCAGACTTGTTGTTAAACCACTTAACACATCCAGTGAATCGCTGCACAGATGATGATGTTCCCATGTTGGAGCTCATTATACTTGAGAATGTAGTATTGTCTTTATGTTCTTTTGTGCTTCTTTGTTTTTCTTCTCATCTGCTTACTACGTCTATGCATAGTGTGCTTGCGATGTCTGCGACCTCCGTCCAGATTCATTTCTGATGCAAATGACGATTGGTCCGTGGGCGAATTATTGAGAGAATAGGGAATGCTTTCATTATGGTCCATGGGGGTAATATTTAATAATATGGAGTCATCTATTTCGGCGTCGGTCTCTCCTTCACTTGCCATAGAAGAACTAAGATTTCTGTCTAAATTAGAGTGGTTGGAAATGCGCGACATCGGTGTGGCTGTCCTGCTAATAAAACTGGGCAGACTATTTTCAATCTCTCGCGCAAGTTCTTCGTCGCTGATGTCGTCAAAATCCATTGACTGGATAGAACGAACAGAGTCGTTTTGAGGAATGTTGACGGATATATTGCTATTATTATTCAGACTACCACCTCTCCTTCGTTCTCTGCGCGGCACACGTCTTGAACGAGTAGTGCGACGTCTTTTTATCGTAGTGCGACATTTTTTGGTCCTTTTATTTAGAATACACCGCCGTTGCATACCTATTTACTATATTGTATAAATAGATTATATTCTGGTAATTCGCCTCTGTCTCCGGATTTCACCATTTGAAGCAAGCCGTAAAGTACTTCGGGTACACTTTCTGGAGCATGTACGAGTATTTCTTTTTGACGCGCTATATCTGTATGGTTTGTGGTGTTATGTTGCCATGGCAATTCAGGATAGTATAACGACAATACTAAATACAGGAGCGATTCTATGTCGTCTATATATCCAGGTTCTAGTGAACTATGACACCTGCGACTCATGTAACATGGGGTCCCTGAAGGAGTTTGTAATTGTTTTGGTGTGGCATTGAACTTGCGAGCAAACCCAAAATCGATCAAGTGCACTTGGTGGTGTTCTCTATCAAATATAAAATTTTCTGGCTTGATGTCGCCATGTACGATTTCTATCAGATGGACTTGTTTGAGAATTTCACACATACTTTTCGCCAATCTTCCAATAGAGTCTCGTTGGAGCCTGTGGGCATCATACGCTTGCTTCACATTCTCTCCTAGGAGCGGAAGTATAATATAATTATGTAGTTGGTCTGCCCCGTACCATATGATGTTTGGTACCCCCTTTATGCTTTTTAAATAATGATACACTCTGGCTTCATGCTTGAGGCTACACTGGTGCTCTCGTTTTTCTACCTTAATGGCCACCTCGGCGCCGGTGCGTTTATGCACGCCATGATATACTTTTCCAAACGCGCCGGATGAAAGTTCTCTCTTGAGTTTATATTTGGATAACATGGATGGTTATAATGTATACGCCATACTATTTATGTTTTTACCAAACCAAATATAAACAATGTTTGACTGGGGATATTTTAACTCTTGTTGTGCCTACTCATTTGTGTAACCTTGATGCGGCTTTGCGTGTTCGTCGTCTCTTGGTAGATGCAAGCTTACGCGGTTTGCGATTTTGTCTTTTGGTCGTTCTTTTGGTCGTTGTATGCCGTCGTTTCTTTTTGCGGCCTCCTCGGTGGCCCTTGAGGCGGATGATATTGATGGCCTCTTTCAGCATATCCGTGTTTTTGCATTTGTACGCATTGCAGTTCTTTGTAACGCATACCCCGCTACGCATACCTGCTTTTCCACTTACTTCTTTATAAAAGCTATCATATGCAGACCAATCCACCTTGTATTTATCTATTGTTTTGCAGTTAGGTATGTCGGCCGAGCACGATGTTATGTTTTCGGCGGACGATAAGATCCCTGCTTTGGCGTCGCAGTTTCCATTCTTTTTATAGTCTAATTCATGAGAACATGGCAAGACTATGACGTCTGTAGAATACGGAATACCCATTCCTTTGAGGAAATCAACCAATGTTTCGCGGGTTCTCATCAAATCGGATGCGAATAAAAACGTGGGCGGAAGCATCATTGCAACATTTCCTGAAGAAATTAGCACGCGGGCTTCTTCGCCTGATTTTACGGCTTGGTCTCGTCCCGACGATGTAAGATGTGTGTCTGTTTTACGGGACACTTGTGCAAATATTTTCCCAGCCGTCTTATATACGTTGTGTGTAGCTTGGCCGTGGCGAACCAAGTAAAATATATACGTTTGGTCCCCTACATCATACCTTGTATTGGGCTTTTCAACCGGATTAAATGGAACAACTTTGTACCGCCCCATCTTTGCATTTACGTCTTCGTCCTCTGTGCCGGGCTTTACGTAATACACATAGTCGCTTTTCATCTCGTCAACCACGCCATTTATCATTAGGTTGATAGAGATGGTTTTGGAATTAATTTCAATCTTGAGCATACATGCGTTCTTAAACCGATGTACTTGGTTAGAGGTGTCATTATTGTCAGTTAGACTCTCATTACGCAACTCTGCATCTAACTCTAAAAGTTCAGGGGGGCGCTGAAACATGGCCTCTCTTCCCATTTCAGAGTCGCCTCCTTTCATATTCGGTGTTCCATACATAAGTGCATGCACCAAACATCGTAGCCTCGCTTGGTGGGTGAATATAATAGAAACTATGGGATTAGATTTTGACATATATATATAGCATAGAATATATACACATAATAATTATACCTTATTTTCCACGCTCTCCGTAGTAGGAGCTGCGACGAGAGTATCTTGTTTGCGGTTCTTGGAAAACAAACGTATACATGCACACACATATAACACCTTGTCCATAATGCCTGACCTTTTAATTTCTTCGATAATGTCCTCCTTTATTTGCTCGTGCATCTCTTCTTGCTTGTCAATGGCGGTCTTGATGACTATTTCAATTTCCTTTTGTGCCTCTTCCTTTGCCGATGCTACATTGGATATGATTGTTGTCTCTAACTCTTTATGTAGCGCTTCCTGTACCTCTTTGGTGGTGTCTGCCAATAGTTGCTGGGAATCCTCGGTAACAGATTCAACCGAAGTAAGTATTGAATTTGTAATATTTGCCACTTCTTCGTCTACTTTTTCAATTAGTTCGGTGGTTTCGTCAACTTTTTGTGCGTCGCTGCTCATGTATATTATCTAAAGAGTTTTTACTAAATTGTTTTTCAAACAAATAATGTGTGTATAAATTATAATACATGGTATATTCTGTGGTTACGGCTAAATTACTCACGCTGGCATGTCTTACTGGGTTTATCGGAGATGCCATCTTACAATATTCATCCAAGTTTATGGGTGGAGTGACGGGTTGGGGGCTAAAAGAATATTTTAGACAACATGGGGTTGGTGAATCGTTATTTATTGCCGCGGGCATGATGACCCTGTTTTATGTAATCGTCTTGGTTATATTTGATTTGCCTCCAAAATGGTATTTTCTGGCTATTTTCGGCGTCGTAATTGACTTGATTTTCAGGTTGGCAATGGTATTCCCCAGTTTAGCTGGGTACTACGCGTATTTTAACTACTTTTGGTCGGCGTTCTGGATGGTGATTCCAATGTTGATTCCATTGGCGCTTATGCGCGGTTATGATATGTTGTATAACAAAATATAACACAATTGATTATTTTTATTTGAACAACTAATTTGTGCGGCTAACTACATCTACACATACAAACTTTGGTTACTTGTCACATGTTTCAGAATGCGTTGCGGAATTTCGCGCAGGGTCTTCAAGAAGTCGGTTCTGTCCATCAACTCTGCCACCTTCTCAAGCTCGCGCGCTATGCTTATAATTTTTGCCACGGCCTTTCCAAATTCCGCCAAGAAGATTCCCTTTTCTCGGTCCATTTTTTGCAAGAAGAGTCTGCATTGCTCCTCGTTTTCACACTCACACCATTGTTCAATGTATCCTAGTAAATCATAATTGATCTCGTATCCTGTTCCCGTATAAATATTTGCATGCTGCTCAAGCTGCTGATACTCGTCTAGGCGTTTGGCCAAGTCGCGTACAATATCCAATGTCGCCGCATCATCTGACTTTGGAACGATTGCCTTTTGTTCGTCTGGCACAGAGATATTCGTAAAGCAGGAGAACACCGCAGTTAGCTGGGTTGTATTCAAATCAAGAAATCCCGTTGTGCTCAACATGTCTGTCATGACTAAGCAGTGTGCTTCGTGAATCTGTGACGCTACGCGACCCTTGTCAGAGAGCACTAGCGCCCCGTCCTCGCCATGTTCTACGAACCCCAACGAAGACAATATTTGCACCACTTCTTCCACATTGTAGCCTATGAACTTCTCCATTTCCACTATGTTCAGACGCATCTTGTTGATAGTGTCTGTCCTCGCATAGCTTTCATTCATCTTCTTTTTGTCGTCTAATATGGTTTTATGCTGCGCATTGATTTCGTTCATCCGACGTTCGGCATCTTTGCGTTTCTTGTTTTTCAAATTGCGAATGGTATCTTCTAACATCAAGTACTCTTCTACTATGTCGTACGGAGTTTTCATGCTATGTGTGGGCTGGTCCTTTTCCATTTTAGCAATATCGCTCTTGACGCACCTAATCTCGTCTTGGATGTCGCCCTCTACCATGGACCGCCTCGCATATTTGGTGAAATCTGTATTGCCCGTATACAACAAGTTGATGATGAAACTGAACGACACCTTGAATTTGCTTGTTAATGTCTGTGGATTCCCTGATAGCATAGTGCGGTAGCTTAGGATGTCTGTCTTGGGAAACAAGTTGTTCAGGTGAATTACATGTCCCACCTTATCTAGACCGCGGCGCCCTGCGCGCCCAGCCATCTGCGTATACTCGTGCGCATGGAAGGTGCGACTCACATTTCCGTCAAATTTGGATAATCCTGTAAACAATGTTGCCTTGGTAGCGAAGTTTACGCCAATGCTCAGTGTTTCGGTGCAGAATATGATTTTAATTAAGCCCTTACCATATAGCAGCTCAATCATCTCCTTGAACACTGGCAGCACCCCCGAATGATGAATGGCGATTCCCTTTTCCAGCAGCTGAACTATGGTGGTGTACTCAGGCAGCGCCATATATTCTGCGTGGTTGGGGAGGCGACGCATAATTTGTTCGCATTCGCGGCCTATGGTGTATGGCACCTTGCTGTCGTCCTCTAGAACGCTTATCGTTATCTCTTGCGCGCATATCTCCACCTGCTTTCTGGACATGACGAAGAATAACGCTGGGAACATGCTATGCTCCTTCATATAACTACAAACCTCGTTTAGTACATGTTGGCGCGTGATTCTAATTTTGTTCAGCTGGAACACGTCCAGTAGCTTGTGCATTTTGTGGAAGTATGGTTCGTTAAAGGTTCCGTTTGCGCTTTTCACTTCAAACAGCTTGTTTGTCATGTCCTTGATTTTCTTTTGTTCCTCCTTGTCCCTAATGTGCTTGAACACTGCCGCATTCGCGGTTATGAAGGAATAGTGCGTGAGCGGTACGACGCGATGATTTGTGGACGCCAAGTACACTATCTTGTCGCTCTTATATAATTCAGTGTCTCCTCTCGTCTCGCACCATTTGGCGAACCTTTCGGGGGTGGCGATTGTGGCCGACAACATGACCATTTGTACGTGCCTTGGAAGGAGCATGATAGACTCCTCCCATACTCTGCCGCGCTCGGGGTCGTTCACGTAGTGGACCTCGTCAAACACGACACATGCCAGTTCGTTGTCAAAGTCCATGTCAAATTCTAGCAGGGAAGATGCGACCCCGTTTTGCTTGTTGTATAGTGTATTCATCAGGATTTCGGTGGTCATGATGAGCACGTCTGCCTCGGGATTGGTCTTGATGTCTCCCGTCAAAATGCCAAACGATATGTGCGGGTATTTGTGGGTGAACTCGTAGAATTTTTGGTTGCTGAGGGCCTTGATGGGGGCGGTGTAGATGACCTTCTTTTTTTGTTTGACGAAATACTCAATGGCGAATTCGGCGGGAAGAGTTTTGCCAGAGCCTGTGTGGGCGGTCACGAGCACGTGATTGCCTGTGAGGATTGCTTCAATGGCGTATTTTTGAAAGCTACTCAGTTCAAATGGGTAGTTTTCAAAGTGTTCTTTGTGAGCATTCTCGCTCGGTTCCGGATAGGTTGATGTGCAGATTTTTACCATTAGTGTAGTTGCCTTGAGCGCTTTAAGTTGTTTGATTATGGTATGGTGCTTCCGGAGTATTCATTTTTATTGTAATTTCATTTGAGAATTACATCAAAACCAATTATGACCTAGTTGTCACCACAAAGGAGACAAATTGATGTTGCTCAACTATCGGGTGTGTTCTGGATATTATCTTTCCATTATACTCCGTCATCCCATGAACTACAACTTGTCTTCTGGTGTATGTGGTGGTAGGGTAGTAGGATATGTGTGCCTAAATGGGCAACTCTCCTCAGCCGCCACGCATACCTCTCCCGTTCTTGCACCGAGTAGTAATTTTACTGCATCCGCACATCACGCGACGGAATTGCGGGCGTCTTTTGTAAGTGCGTTTAATAGTCTTGCCACGGCGTCGCATGGTCTTTTTGCGCATAGTTTTTCTACGAGCCATATAATATATTTGTAGATAAAAATACATTTAAAGACATGATGTGACTATATACTGGAGGGGAGAGCCTCCAACGCTCCTGTAGCTCAGTTGGTTAGAGCGTCGGTCTTATGAGCCGAAGGTCTGCGGTTCGAGCCCGCACTAGAGCATTTGCGGGGTGGTTGCTACTCTGCGCAAGTTGTAAATATGTATGTGTGTATACTATGATAATAGTTTGTGCTTCCATAGTGTAGCGGTCATCACACTGGACTTTGAATCCAGTAACCCGAGTTCGAGTCTCGGTGGAAGCTTGTAACAGGGTGGCGCAGAGGCAGCGCGTCAGGCTCATAACCTGAAGGTCGGAGGATCGAAACCTTCCTCTGTTAACCGCGTTCCGGTATGGGATTTAACAAAAGTGCGACATGTGCTTTTAATCCGCCGTCAGAATGCACAAACCGCATGGTGAAACGATATCACGTTGGTCCAATGGACTGAGGTTCTAGGTTTAAATCCTAGTGCGGTTAAATTGTCTAATTACAATAATTAGACAATATGGGTTAGAACTCCCATTAGATAAAAGCTCCTTGAATTGGAGCGAGGTCGCCACGAAAGACCCTCTGGACGGAAATGGAGGGACATAAAACTATATATACCCCATAAATATATCTATATTCTCAAATATAATTTGTACAAGTGTCTCACAGCAATAGGCGAGGTCGGGGGCCTATTGCAACTATATTACCCAAAAAACAAACTAAACAATGTGTGTGTGTGATTATTTAAATCATCTCGTTATAGCTCAGTTGGTAGAGCGATGGATTGTAGCTCCATCGGTCATGTGTTCGAATCACATTGGCGAGATTTTTGCTCATATAGCTTAGTCGGTAGAGCACTCGGCTGTTAACCGAGAGGTCATAGGTTCAAGTCCTATTATGAGCGAAATAATATGAATGCGACAACATTTACACCTTTGAACATTTAAGTTCGCACAAAAATACGAAAATAAAAAAGTGTAAAATCAATAGTAGGAATCTCACCTACGATGGTCTAACTTTTTCCACTTCTTCTTTGGTATTGGAAGTGGTGAAAGACGAAATTTGAAAACACGCAGGGCGTTCTTGCTTCTCTATCCAGCACTTTGTTAAGTTCATTATGTTGATTGCTGAATTAGCGTCTCTTGTCTTGAATACGGTTTGTTTGACTTGTGGTCTCACGCATCCAGAACATACTAAAAGACGGAACTGCTTGTTTCCATCGCTACGTTTGTAATAAGATAAATCGTTATTACATTCACAGCATTTTTTGCTTGTATTACATTCGTTTATTGTTATTGTATCATATTTCTTATGGATTTGCTTTCGCAATCCTTTATTCATCGTAGGCATAAAATGTTTCATTTGAGTGCTTCTGCTCCAATTTCCATATCCTATAAGAATGTTGTCGCCGAAGGTTTCTTTGATTTTATTAAGGAACACATCTATACTTTTCTTACCATAACTATATTGACGAAACTTCATTTTCCTCCATACATCACGCTTGTAAAACTCGGTAGTTTCTTTGTTGAGTTTATCCTTTTCAACCAAATACTTTTTGAAATTGTCGTAATCTACGGATTTGCTATTTTGAAAGGATAAATGAGTTTCTTTTTCTATGATATTGTTTCGTTTCTTTTCCACTAATAATATTCGTTGGTTTGTCTTTGCTTTGCTTTCTCGTTTTCTTTGAGGTGCTGTATATTGTAGTTTCTTACCATTACTATCCATCATATACACTAACGACCTTTTACCGGGGTCGCACCCTACAATATTACGAGGTGCTACTTCTTTGAGTTGTTCTGTGGATAAATCTTCTATGTTATGAAAATCTTGTGCTGGTAAAGTCGGAACTCTTGAACCCCATTTCTTATCTTTCAAATCCTTACGAATAAACAACAAAGAACAACTAATCCCATCTGTTTGTATTTGGTAGTGGAATTGATAGTATTTACTACTGAATGTTTTATGCTGTAAGTTCAAAAGATTATTCCATACATCATGTTGATACACCTTGATATTTTTGTGCATCTCTCCCTTCTTCGTTCCTTCCTTACTATTCGCCGGACAAAATAAACTAATTATGGTTGCTGTATCCAAAATGATATGCTTGGGGATAATGTTATTACGAAGCGGTAGAGGTTGGAATAATTTATGTTCTTCCTTTTCCAACACCGTATTCATATACAACATACCTTTCAAATAATCAAATGGTTTCACTTTCACATCATAATGAACTGACTTCTTTATGTTTTTGGGAAGAATATTATGTAAATGAGTGAGTTTCCAGTCATCAAATATCTCATCGGTTTCCTCATTACATTCTAATATGAGTTTCTTGAACTTAAAAAGGATTGCTCTATCTTCTGTTATGATTGATGTGGTTTTATTGATGAACCGAAGAAAATGTTGAATAAAGCGTTCTTGTGTATTGTTAGATAAGGAAGTATGTAGTTGTGTTGCTAAATATGGTAATAGAAAAGTAGTATTCTTTAGTTGTGTTTTCTCGTGGTTGAGTAAAGGTTGATATTCATTATCGTAAAACTCTTGTAATGTTTCCAAAAGGTCAGTATCCTTACTTTTTACACCTTGATTACTTCTTATTCCTAATGTTTTGATACAATACAGAATGAACTTCTCATTTATTTCAGGTAAAGGTTGATTGTTGTTATAACATTTCAACACATACAACCGGATAAACTGATAAGAGTGTATCATCAAATCATTCATTTCAAAAACCAAATTGGTAATGACTGGTTGGACTTCTTTATGGTTATGTAATATAGATTTGAGTGTGGTTTTGATGGTAGTGTAAGCAGATTTATTTGTAGAACGAAACTCTTGAAATGTTTCCTTTTTCTTTTTCACCATTCTATATATTTACTAAATATTTTATTTTTAAGTAATTTCGTTAATAAACATTATTCCTAAATATTCTCGTCATTCTGTTTTTCTTCCATTTCATTTTTTAGTTTTTCTTTTCTTTTTAAATATTCACGTCTATTATATTCTTTCTTTTGTTCTGGCGTAGGTTTATAATCGCTTTTATAATTCGTCTTTTGTTGATATTCTTTTGCTCGTTGTTTCTCTTTTTCCTTGTTTCGTTCATAATACTCTCTTCTACTTGCTGGTGCTGTGTATTTTTTGAGATGCTCTTTAGTTGCTTGTAATTCTGTTTCTAAATTGGAAATCTGTTCTTCCATTACCTTTATTTTTTCTTCATTATCCATTATGATACTATATATAATAAAAAATATTTATATCTTTTTTATTATATTTTGTGCGAACTTAAATGTTCAAAGGTGTATATTATTTTATATATACACCCTTGAAGATTTAAAATGGGACATAAATATAAAAAAAATGAAACCATTATTTAATTTTGTTTTTATGACAATCAGTATTTATCAAGAAGCAAATGAGCGTTCGTATCGAGATTATTTTCAAGGAAGAGGTGTCGGATCATAGTGGGTATTGTAGTGGTGGGGAATGCGAGCTCACTACAAGGGTTTACAAGAAACAAGTCGAAGTGCAGATTGGAGAAATTACAAACAATTTGGAGTATTTTGAAAAGTATGCAGACGAAGTTGTGGGTGCCGACGAATGCGGCCAATCGCACTATTGTGATTTAGGCGAAGATGTAGTATCCGCCGGTCTTGGTACACACGAACACCGCATTACTATACTGAGAGTCAGTCTGGTAGACATATCAAAAAAAAGGAAACAGAGAAGGATCAAGAGAGACAAAAAGCGGTTAAAGAAGGAGCAACAGAAGAGAGCTGCGCCCCCCAACTCTCTATGATCTTACACAATGTCTATCGTGTAAACGTGAAAAATGAAGGCGCCGTCCATCGTCCAATATAAACAATCATCGTTCTGTATATTTGTGTTTGTTTTTGTTATCTTCGTAGGGCTTTCATTCCGGTTCAATGGGATTCTCTTACAATCTATGTCCCATATTAAATATTCAAGGGTGTAAAATAAAAATGACATAAAAATGATATAAAAATGATATGTTATATTATTATATACAATATGGATACTATGTATGAAAAGTATATTGGCAAATATGGAAATTTCTCGCACATCCTCAATATTGAAATTGACAAAAGTTTAAGTGAAGATGAAAAACATATAATTCTTTACGATATATACGATTTAATTAATGAAAAAGATATTAGAAAAAATATATCAAATATGAATATCATTATCAAATGGAGGGTTTATGATAACTCTAATTTATTACATTACTATACAGGGGGCGATGGTATTCTTGGTGATGTAGCAATTTACGAGCATACAAAATTATTGTTAACTGACATAAACAAAGTAACAAATGGTGATAAGTTTAAAATTTATCTTAACAAACCGCTTACTAAATCTATTTGCATGTTGAATAAAATTATTTAGAGTGCCATTTTACACCCTTGAAGGGTGTAATAAACATATTTATGTTTGTTTATTATATTTTGTCCTGTTTTAAATCTTCAAGGGTGTAAATGATAGTTTGATGCAATTTTTTATAATGTCCCGTTTTAAATCTTCAAGGGTGTAAATTTTAATAAGACCGACGTGATTTGTTTAATGATATTTTCCAGAACCACGGGTCGTCGTAAAATACCTTGATGCTATCACCCTGTTTTAGTTTGTTGTATATGTGTGTGGTGCGTTCGTTGGAAAACCATTTCTTGAAATGAATAAACACCCGTTTATGATTACCAAAGTTGTTCTTTACTGGGATAACATCAATGCGGTCAATTGTTCCGACATCTAGATTTTTGATGGTATCCGCAATTGTATTTAGTGTGATGTCTTGGTGTACACGTGGAATACATAGACTCGGAATAGAGATATGATTGTTTGTGTACATTATTTGATGAACGACAAACTATCTGCTTTATAGGTTCATTTTTTTTATAGTAACCGCGCAGTTCCATGCCATCTATAAAATAATTTTATTGGCACAATGTATATGTTTCCATTGACAAAAAAATTCAGAGCGACCGGACTTTTACGCGCGTTCTTTTTAAATTCTCTCGTGTCTGCTGCGATTGTTGTGTTTGGTATTGCAATACGTCGTTTGCTTGATAACGAAAAGGGGCGTATTTATGGGTATGTTAACACGTTATATGGAACAACGCGTTTGTCTGAACTGCAAATTATTATCACCGCATTTATTACCACGTTTTTTGGCGCATTTATTGTTTATTTGTTGATGTATGCAATTTTTTACTACGGAGGTAATTTGTTGATTCGTGAAAATAAACCTATGCCGTGGTGAGCAATTGGTTCTCTCTCTCTATCTCTTATTCACCTATATGTTAAATTCATGTCTAGGTATTGCTCGCTTGGACGGATACGCGTTCTGGCGGGATTCATTGCGCATGAATTTAACTTTACACATGTTGTTTGTGTGCATGACACACATGTATTAGTTCTCTCCGCGTACGCCGTCGTGCGGGGGCGGAACCCCGCAATAAAAAATGAATCACATCACGTGGAGTGTGGTCAGTCAATCAAGGTATTTGAGAATGAGCGTCCGAGCAGAGCGACAGATGGTGGGTGTGTGCGAGG
>Ga0222652_1000321_pt1 | contig 22205 bp, 19 predicted proteins | sample AntAcemetagen371_FD_179803 | JGI IMG/M metagenome (GOLD analysis project Ga0222652, IMG submission 179803) | Saline water microbial communities from Ace Lake, Antarctica - #371 | ecosystem: Environmental > Aquatic > Non-marine Saline and Alkaline > Saline | place: Antarctica: Ace Lake... | reverse complement strand
TTGAGCCCAGTCCCAATTGGGGGATGGGGTTGCCGGTGATCAGGATGGAGATAAACACCGCGGGCACAAAATAGGCAAACATCAGCACACAGTACTGGGCTACCTGGGTATAGGTGATGCCCTTCATGCCGCCCATGACGGCATAGAAAAACACAATACCCATGCCAATGATCACGCCGGTATTAATGTCCACTTCCAGAAAACGGGAGAAGACAATGCCGACACCGCGCATCTGGCCGGCAATATATGTGAACGAAATAAAAATCAGGCAGATCACGGCAACCATGCGCGCCGTTCTGGAGTAGTAACGCTCGCCAATAAAATCCGGCACAGTGAACTGGCCAAATTTTCTCAGATAGGGAGCGAGCAGCAAAGCCAGCAGAACAAAGCCCCCGGTCCAGCCAATCAGGTAGACCGAACCGTCATACCCCAAAAAGGCAATCAGGCCGGCCATGGAGATAAACGAGGCCGCACTCATCCAGTCGGCCGCGGTGGCCATGCCGTTTAGCACCGGGGGAACACCGCCCCCGGCTACATAAAATTCACTGGTTGAGCCGGCACGGGACCAGATAGCTATGCCGATATATAGCGCAAACGACAGCCCGACGAATAAATAACTTAATGCTTGTGCATCCATGTCTATGCCTGCTCGTCATCGTCAACGTGGAAACGATCTTCCAGTCGTGCCATCAAGTGGGAATACACAAAAATGATTATGACAAAGCAAATAATGGACCCCTGCTGGGCAAACCAGAATCCCAGCGGGAAGCCGAAGAAGGTAATCTGGTTTAGCAGATCCACAAAAAGCACGCTGCATCCCAGAGAAACCAGCGCCCAGATACTCAAAAGAATAGCAAGCAGCCGGAGATTGGCTTTCCAGTAGGCATCGATGATCTTGTGGTCAATGGCAGGCTGGCCATCTTCGCCATGTTTGGGCAGGTTGTCGCCCAGATGGTGGTAACTCTGTTTGTTATCGTTGTTTTCCACGGATTCCCCTCCAGTGTTCACAGGGTCTGTAGCGACCATTTATTTTTATAAGACCTTCATATAAACCCAAAGCCCCGGCAGACACAATTCCCGACAGCGGCATATATTGAATTTTCTTTGCAGTTTATGTTGATGGGTCTGCCGCGCAGAATGGCTTGCGACCCATGGCGCTCTCTAATCCACCCAGAACATGCGCAAGAAAATTGCTGTTGGTAAATATTTCCTCGCTGTGTCCCAGTGTCGTTAACCAGGCACGGCCGCCATCATAATAGTGACACCAGCTAACCGGATGCGGACCTTCATAAATGCCCGGATTACCAAAAAAACCTTTGGTACTGGATCTGGTCGCATCGTCCACTTCGAGAAGCAAACGAACATTTCCGGTTCCAAGGGGATCGGGATAAACGTTGTACCACTCGTCCGCAAGTGCAAACCGGTCTGGCAGACCTTTGGTAGAGACATCATGCTTGCTGGAAACAACGGCGGTACCTTCCATGTAGGGGGCATGATCGTAGAGTTGCGTGTCTCCCAAAAGTCCCCTGAACCAGTCCCAGTTAAACTGCGTTCCAAAAACATTGTGGATGCCGACGAACCCCCCGCCCCCTTGCATATAGAGCCTGAGCGCACGCTTTTCTGAGCTGTTTAACACATCGCGCTGGGTATTAAAGAAAATAACCGCATTAAACGAGTTCAACTGTCCGGGATTGGCCAGAACCGCCTCTTCCGTGACAACCTCAATAGCATGTTCACTCAACAGTTTTTTCAACTGCTCTGTAGCAAAGGGCGTATTCTCATGTGGCGCGCCATCGCTGCCGATGCGACTGAATATAAGTACCCTGTACCCATCTACAGAGGGATCTCTCAACCCCCAGTCTGTATAACAGTCCGGATTCAAACCGCGACAGGGCACGGCACTGGTTTGCTGTGCGTATCCTGCCTGGGCAACAAAGAGTACAGAGATAACCGCCAGCACGGCTTTTAAGGAATTTATTACAGATCTCATTTTTTCATCCAGGTCTTATCCGCTTTCCAATTGTCGGTCGCTAAACTGGTATCAGAGATACCGGTACCAGGAACACACCAGGTCAAGAGCATTGGTTTTTATCATAAGATGAATGATCTTGGGGACCATGGCAACCCGAGAGAGTCCACCCGCTTTTCGCAAGGTCCTTTTCCGCTGGCTTGTTGCTTTCCCAAATTGCCGCTTTACTATTGCATCACGCTATTAAGTCATCCAACGAGTTTACCAACAATGATTAACCGTCACTTGCCTTCCCTGAGTTCCACTGTTGCTACTCTGTTTACCCTAATGCTTTTCCTGGCATCAGTACCGGTGGCCTTTGCCGAGCCCGAACAACTGACTCTGGGCAGCTGCTCTGCAGAAAACACGCCCGACTTCGAGGCCGACACAGAGTGGCTGAAGCTGCCACCTGGACAGGTTTTGGGTCCCATTACGGCGGTCGCTGTCGACGATGCCGATCATCTCTGGGTTCTGCATCGCCCCACATCGGTGGCGGACGACAACTCCGGACATGTACTGGCACCCGTGGTGGAATTCGACAGCAATGGCGATTTTCTCCGGGCGCTCGGCGGCCCGAGTGATAAATATGAGTGGCCGGACAGGGAACATAGCCTGGCTATTTCGGCAGAAGGGCACCTCTGGATTGGTGGCAGCAGTTCCCATGACACCGAGCCCGGCCGTGGCGATGACATGCTGGTTGTACTCGACTCTGATGGCCGTTTTATTCTGCAAATCGGGCGGCGCGGTGAAAGCAAAGGCAACCTGGATCGGCAAAACCTGCGCGCCCCGGCGGACATTTACATCGACGATGCGGCAGCCGAGGTGTACGTCGCTGATGGTTATGGTAATCAACGGGTTATCGTTTTCGACAAGGCGGATGGGAGTTTTCTGCGCATGTGGAACGCTTTTGGTTCAAGCGAATTCCCGGAGTCCCCCGCGGAATTGGAAACCATGCTGGAAACAACAGTCGATGGCTCACCTTCTACCTTTAATGGTGTACATGGTGTCGAAATGGCAAATGACGGACTGCTGTATGTCTCAGACCGGCTCAACCAACGTATCCAGGTGTTTACTTCAGAAGGGGAATTTTTGGCGCAGGCCTTCGTCAACCAGGGTTATCCGTCGCCTCTCACCGCCTCGGGTATCACTTTCTCTCCGGATAAAGACCAGAAATACATGTATGTGACCGATTGGGGTAACAACACCATCGAGGTATTTGAACGCTTATCCCTGACGCATATCGGTCAACTGGGGGAGCCTGGCAGTGAACCGGGGCAGTTCCTCGGCCCGCACCTCATCGATACGGACAGCCAGGGCATTATCTATGTCGCTGAGGTCCAGGGGGCGCGAGTGCAGCGACTGATTCCCTGCAACACAGAGGATGAGAGGGATTAACTTCCCAAACACCTCCTTTGGCTATAAAGTGTCACCACCAACCTGAGGAAACGTCATGTCAAATTTAACCTTTCAATCGCGACGCAGGTTTCTCAAATATTCCAGTGCTGGCTTGCTGGCTCCCACTGGCCTGGCTGCCCCTTTTATCAGCATGGCCGCCAGCCGTCCCAAGCTGGGCACGGGTTGTGCCAGCGGCGATGTCACCAGTGGGCAGGCAGTACTTTGGACCCGGGCTGACCGGCCAGCGCAATTACGGGTGGAACTATCGGACAACCCGGAATTTAAAAAAAGCCAAAACTATTATGGCGGGTTCGGGCTGGCGGAAAATGATTTTAATACCAAGGCGGTAATTAGTGGATTAAATCCTGATACCCAATACTTTTTCCGTCTGCAAGCTGAAAGTCTGGAATCTCCGGGGCTTCTTGGCGAACCGGTCTTTGGCCACTTTCGCAGCGCTACCTTATCGCCAGAAAAAGCCATACGTTTTTGCTGGTCAGGTGACACCGCAGGGCAAGGTTGGGGAATTGACCGCACGCGCGGTGGCATGCAGATATACCAGGCGATGCTCAACCAAAAGCCGGATTTTTTTGTGCATAGCGGTGACCAGATCTATGCCGACGGCCCCATCGAAGAAACCGTCGTGCTGGACGATGGCAGTATTTGGAGAAACGAATTAATCGAGGCCAAAACCAGAGTTGCCGAATCTACCCAGGATTTTCGTGAAAACTTCTATTACAACTATCTTGACGATCATCTGAGGCGCTTTCATGCCGAGGTACCGGTTTATTATCAGTGGGATGACCATGAGGTAGTCAACAACTGGTACCCGGGTGAAATCCTGGATGATGACCGCTATTCAGTAAAAAGCGCATCCTTGCTGGCGGCGCGTTCACGGCGGGCCATGTTCGATTGCAACCCTGTTGCCAATACAGCCGACCAGCCTGAACGTATTTATCGAAATATCTCTTACGGCCCCCTGCTGGAACTGTTCTTCCTTGATCTGCGCTCCTATCGCGGGCCAAATTCGCGCAACCGGCAACCACAAAAAAGTGCCGATACTGCATTTATGGGCGACCGGCAATTGCACTGGCTAAAACAGGCGCTGGCTAATTCAAAAGCCACCTGGAAAATTATTTGCTCAGATATGCCAATTGGTTTAATTGTGCCCGATGGCCCGGAAGATATCGAAAATGGCGCCAACATTGACGGCCCTCCACTGGGTCGGGAACTGGAATTTTCAGATTTACTCGGTTTTATCCATCGGCAGGAAATACCCAATGTCCACTTTATTACAGCCGATGTGCACTACTGTGCATCGCATTATTACTCGCCGGATAAAGCCGTATTCAAGAATTTCACTCCCTTTTGGGAATTTGTCAGCGGGCCATTACATGCAGGGACCTTTGGGCCCGGTTCTCTGGATAACACCTTTGGTCCGGAAGAAGTTTTTCGTGGCATCCCCGAGGGCATGGCTCCCAACCGGTCACCTGCAGAAGGTTTTCAGTTTTATGGTCTGGTTGATATTAATCCGGACGACCAATCAATGACCGTTACCCATAAGAACGCTGCCAACGAGACTCTTTGGCAAAAGACCCTGTTACCAGAAGGAATGCAATAAAGAATACCAACTCAAAAGCAAGGAAACGGCTTTAGACCTATTTCCTCTAGACAGTAATCGAGTCGTGCACGACCACTCTTTCCCAGAGATGAGAACAGTTTTCCACAAATGCCTGGTGAACAGGGTGCGCCTGATACGCACTTTGAGCGTCCAGATCATCGAAAAACATCAGCTCAGAGACCTGGAAACTATTGTCTACCACATCCCGGCTTTCCGTCGATGCCGGAAGACCGATCTGGAGCGAATTCACTTCCGGAATCTGTTCCAGGGTTTTTAACCCGGCGACCAGGGCATCCCGGTCAGCTTCTGAATCAGGTCTTTTCAGCCAAAAAAAGACCGCATGGATTAACTGTTGTGACTGTTTTGACTGTGCTGCCATAACCTTTCCACCGGATACAGTTGCAGCTGCACAGGATGCCGCTGTCGTTGCCACAAATTGTCTTCTGGTCAATTTGCCCATAGATTTTTCTCCGTTATTAAGCTTGAAACTATACCAAAGCGCACCCCGATTTTGACACTAAAGCTGCCGGTAATGCCGGACTGCCGACACCTGCCGGAGCCTTTCCGCGGCCTGCTCTGGCGTGATGTCACGCTGCGGCTCGGCCAGCATTTCATACCCCACCATAAACTTTTTGACCGTCGCTGAACGCAATAGCGGTGGGTAGAAATGGGCGTGCAGTTGCCAATGGTCTTTGTCATTGTCGCCGGTCTGGCCACCCGGTGCCTGATGCCAGCCCATGGAATAGGGAAAGCTGGTTTCAAAAAGATTGTCGTAGCGTGTCAAAAATCCTTTGAGTATTTCCGCCAGTGCGCCCTTCTCTTCCGGCGCCAGTTCGCCCATATGGCGAATATGCCTGCGCGGCATAAGCAAGACTTCAAACGGCCACATGGCCCAATAGGGAACCAGCGCAACCCAGTGCGAATTCAGTTCGACAATCCGCTCACCGAGTTCAAGTTCTTTCTGTAAATAGTCCACCAGCAACGCAGTTCCGTGAGACGCCATGTGTCGTTGCTGGGTTTTATCTGCCCGATCTGGCTCAGAGGGCAAGTGATGGCTGGCCCAGATCTGACCGTGCGGATGAGGGTTGGAACAGCCCATGACCGCCCCCTTGTTCTCAAAAATCTGGACCCAGCGGTAGCGCTCGGAAAGCTCCTGGTATTGGTCACACCACAACGTCACTACCGAGGTAATTTGCTCTACCGGCATTTCCGGAAGAGTTAAGTCATGGCGGGGGGAAAAGCAGATAACCCGGCATTCACCGCTCACTGGCTCCGACCGCAACAGACCGGAGCCCTGAGGCACAGCGTCTTCGGGGATGTCCTTCACCAGGGCGGCAAAGTCATTCTCAAAGACATAGGTGGATTGATATTGGGGGTTTGATTCACCGTTAGCCCGGGTGTTTCCAGGACAGAGGTAACATTGGGGGGCGTAATGAGGTCGCTCTGCATAATCCGGATCTTCATTTTTCCCCTGCCACGGACGCCTGGTACGATGCGGGGAAACCAATACCCATTGATCCAAAAGCGGGTTAAATCGTCGGTGCGACTGATCTTCAAAATTGAAATTTGTCATTCAGGTAACCTGCCTCGATATTTCATGGGCACCGTCCACAATTTCCACGGGATAAAACTCTGCGGCATAACCGATGGTCGACCGGTAAGCTGGGCCGACCGCAGCAATAAAATCGTCAACGCAATCTTTATCCAGCAGCGCCAGACCACAGCCCCCAAAACCGCCACCCATCATCCTTGCACCCAGAACGCCCTCTTGTTTCCGGGCCAGATCAATAAGCCTGTCCAGTTCCACGCCGGTTACCTGAAAATCGTATCGAAGAGAATGATGGGATTCATTTAACAACCTGCCAAATAAATTCAGGTCGGCCTTTTTAAGTGCCTCAACAGCTTTTAAAACACGGTCATTTTCTGAAATCACATGCCGGGCACGCTGTTTAAGCAGTTCATCATCAATCAAATCCAGGGCGGCATCTATCTGGTCTATGCCCAAATCACAGAGAGAGTCAACGCGCATTTTAGTGCTTACCCGGGATAACGCCGTTTCTGTTTCCTGACGGCGCTGGTTATAGGCTGATTCTGTCAGATTTCTATTCTTGCAGGAATTGAGTATCAACAGGCAGTGCCTATCAAGATTCACAGGTACATAGTCTACATCCAGCGTTTCGCAATCGAGACACATGGCCATGCCTGCTTTTCCCAGGGCCACAGATGCCTGATCCATAACGCCACAGTTCATACCGACAAAATCATTTTCGGCGCGTTGCGCCAACCAGCTTATTTTTTGTTTATTGGCAAAACTATTCTGGAAATCTGCCCCGCCGGCAAAGGTTTCAATCAACAGTGCAATACCCACCTCCAATGAGGCCGACGAAGACAGTCCTCCGCCCGGTATATTGCCAACAAGGGCGATATCCAGAGCCGGCAGGTCCACGCCTGACTTTTGGTATTCTGAAAAAACACCCTTGATGTAGTTGCCCCAGTGGTTCCCCGGCGTTCGTTCTATTGACTGACCCAGCGCAAACTCCATCGCTTCCGACTGGTTTACCGAATAAACACGAACCCTGTCCTGCTCATTATTGCGGGCAATAAACCAGGTACCAAACTGGATAGCGGCAGGCAGAACCTTGCCACCGCAATAGTCGATGTGGTCGCCAATCAGGTTGATTCTGGCCGGAGAAAAAAAGTGGCGCGCAATGCCGGTCTGAAAAGATTCAGGCCATTGCTCATTTAGTGCATGCTCAGCCTGGATAAAAAAAGGACTGTTTATCATGGTAACTGTTGGGCCTGTTTTTCTTGCTCACATGTTCCATAAAAAAGGGAGCCTTGGCTCCCTTTTTCTTTAAAACAGCAAACAAATCACCAGAATACGGTGTAAAGCAAAATCAGGATGGCCACAATAACCGAGGAGCCAATGAGATAGCCCGTTGTGGTTGTAAAGTCGACTTCACGCAACTCAATTGCATTTTGCTGAACCTTGTCTTTTTCCAGCATACCCAGCGCTAACATTGTCAGACAGCAAGCGATGAATACATAGAACACGCGATCCATAAATGGTATCTCTGGCATAAACAGTTTCATCAGGATGGAAAAAACGAAGGATCCCAGCGCCGCCAGGAGTGCGCCATTCCCGGTCGCGCCCTTCCAGCAAACACCGAGGATAAAGATCGCACAAATGCCCGGAGTAAAGAATCCGGTGAATTCCTGAATGTATTGGAAGGCCTGCGGGAAATTTCCCAGCAAAGGTCTGGCAACCAGCGCTGCAATGATTAGCGCGGAAAGGCTGGCGATACGACCAACTCGCACCAGCGTTTTTTCACTTTCAACGCCGGGATTGAGTGGACGAAACACATCGAGGGTAAAGATGGTCGAAATCGAGTTCATCATGGAACCCAGGGACGAAACAATCGCTGCAATCAGGGCCGCAAAGATCAGGCCACGAATGCCGACAGGCGCCAGTGCCATAAGGCTTGGATACGCAGAATCCGGACGCGCAACACTGAACCCGGAAGTCGGATCCTGTGCCAGGACAAAGGCGGCAATGCCCGGTACGACAATGATCAAAGGCGTCAACATTTTCAGGAAGGCGGCAAACACAATGCCTTTCTGTGCCTCCTGAATGCTTTTGGCGGCCAGCGCGCGTTGAATGATGTACTGATTAAAGCCCCAGTAAGACAGGTTCATCATCCACATGCCACCAATCAGAACACCAATGCCCGGCAGGTTCATATATTCAGGGTTATCTTTTGACAGGATCATGTCGAATTTCCCCGGCGCCTGATCAAGCAGTACACCGAAACCGGCAATGGGGCCTGCGCCGCCAGCGACCTTGTCCAGAGCCAGCCAGGTAATCAAAAATCCGCCAAAAATCAGAAGCACAACCTGAATGATGTCTGTCAGCGCTACCGCCTTTAGGCCACCATAAATAGAGTAGGCAACAGCAAAAACAGCGAGTCCCACCATGCCATAAACAATGGGGAAACCGGTCAGGGTAGCGATGGCTGTGGCACCCAGCCACAAAATAGCGGTCAGGTTAACGAAGGTATACAACCCCAGCCAGAACACACTCATTACATACTTGACCCGCTTATCGAATCTATACAGCAAAAACTGCGGCATGGTGTAAATTTTGTGCTTTAGGAAAACCGGCAAGAAGAAATAACCCACGATCAACAACGTGGCGGCCGCCATCCATTCGTAGGAGGCAATGGCCAGACCCACCACAAAGCCGGATCCCGACATCCCGATAATTTGTTCTGCAGAAATATTGGCGGCAATTAATGAAGCACCGACAGCCCACCAGGGCAATGCGTTGCCGGCGAGGAAGAAATCTCTGGAGTTTTTTTGATGGCCTGCTTTTTCCCTTGAGACCAGGGTTGCAATAGTAACCAGTGCGATCACATAGGCGACAACGATCGCCAGGTCGATTGAGCTAAGAGTCAATTTTTATCCCCCCAAAGCAGGTTTAGGTTATATAACAACTGTGGAAGACAGATTATTTTTGTATGTTTCCTACAAGTTGTCCCTGCATTTGAACGCACTTTGCATAAATAGACAAGCAGCCCCTGGGGAAGGGGCTGCAAGGCTATTTGTTTTATGCACTGCTTGGCAAAAGTGTCTTTGCTTAAGCCAGGTTTTTAGCTGACAACGATCTCGCCATTTACCATGCGGCAAATGCTCAGGGAGTTTTCTTCGTCAACGGAAGTCGGCAGGTACTTGTTTGGCATGTTCTGGTAACAAACCGGACGCATAAAACGATCGATTGCGGCCGTACCTACTGAAGTACTGCGGCCATCCGCAGTTGAGGGGTAGGGACCACCGTGAACCATGGCATGACAAACCTCAACACCAGTGCCAAAGCCGTTCCAGATGATGCGACCTACTTTTAGTTCCAGCGCTTCGATCAGGCCCTGCACCAACTCGGGATCTTCCGCATCCGTGGCATGAATGGAACCGGTAAGCTGTCCACGCAAACTGTTCAGCACGGCAAGCAACTGCTCGCCCGTTTCGCAGCGAACGACCAGCGAACAGGAACCAAACACTTCTTCGCGCAGATCTTCGTTGGCAACGAAATCTTGTGCACTTACTTCAAACAGAGCTGGCCGACACTGACATGCTGACGCCTCTTGACCCTGAGCCAACTGACTGAGCTGGGACATGGAAGAAAGATGCTCGACACCCTTGGTATAGGCCTCATGAATCGTTGGCGAAAGCATGGTCTGTGGAGCAGCTTCACTAATGGCCTTGCTGGCAGAAGCAACAAACTCATCGTAACCATCGCCTGTCATACTGATGACCAGACCGGGACCGGTACAGAACTGGCCAGCACCCATCATCATTGATGCAACCAGGTTTTTTCCAATTTCAGCACCGCGTGTCGCCAAAGCGTCAGGCAACAAAAATACCGGGTTAATGCTGCTCATTTCCGCATACACAGGGATGGGCTCAGGACGCGCAGCCGCCAGCTTCATCAAGGCTGTACCGCCTCCTTCAGAACCGGTAAACCCTACCGCCTTGATGGCAGGATGACTAACCAGTGCTGCCCCTACTTCGCGGCCGGAACCGAATATCAGCGAGAAAACACCCTCATCCAGGCCATGATCAGCCACGGCCTTCTGTAGCGCACGGCCTACCAGTTCAGAGGTACCAGGATGCGAAGAGTGCGCCTTAACAATAACCGGGCATCCCGCAGCAAATGCAGCAGCGGTGTCGCCACCGGCAACAGAGAATGCGAGAGGGAAATTACTGGCACCAAATACAGTAACAGGGCCAAGAGGCACGTGGCGCATGCGGTGATCCTGACGAGGCATAGGTTCACGGTCTGGCATGGCGGTATCAATCCTTGCGCCCTGGTAATCTCCTTTGCGAATTAGTTGGGCAAATAGTTTGAGTTGCCCCACAGTTCGGCCACGCTCACCAACAATGCGTGCCTCGGGTAAACCAGTCTCAGCTGACGCGCGCTCAACCAGCTCATCTCCGAGCGCCACAATGTTATCGGCGCAGCTATCGATAAAGGCCGCGCGGGCTTCATTGGTTAGGTTACGAAAACTGGAAAACGCTTTGGCCGCCTTTTCACAAGCCAGGTCTACATCCGCCTGAGTACCGCCACCAAAAGCAGGCTCCATTTTTTCACCTGTTGCGGGATTGATTGCATTAATCTGTTTTGAGGTACCCATTATCTCTTCGGCGCCCAAAAGCATATGGCCTGAAATAGTCATGATTTCGCATACTCCTATAAATAAATTGTCTGAACCAAATCCGGGAAATGGATCTGGATATTCTGTTCAAGAAGCCCGTAGTTTATCAGTTAAGGAAACATTCTGCGTCCCGTCTCCAGGTTAATCCTGCTCGCTTTTAGCAAAAACAGGGTAATTTGCAGCGCGGAAAAAGAAAGCCCCGCTCGACAAAACGGGGCTTCATGTGGCTTTAATTAGCCTTTACGGATATTGCCAAATGTTAACCCGTATTGCGCAAACCGGCAGAGATACCGGCAATAGTCACCATAATGGCCTGCTGCAGATCGACATCTTCCTTTTCGCGATTGCGGTGCAGAAGCTCCGCCTGCAACAGATTCAATGGATCGACGTAGGTATTGCGAAAATCAATGGACGCTCTCTGCAAGGGGGTATCTTCCATTGGGCTTTCTTCATTGCGAATGCTCAATACTGTCGAGATATCCTTTTTCAGCTGAGCGCGCAATTGGGTTCCCAGGGCGTGCTTTTCCGTATCCACCAACACTGAGTCATAGTAGTTGGAAATGTCGATGTCGGCCTTCACGTAAACCATTTCAAGCATGGAGATCCTCGTCGCAAAAAATGGCCAGTCCTCGCACATCTGTTCGAGCATGGCCTTGCCCTCGGAATCAATCACCTGCTGTAGGGCATCGCCGGCACCTAGCCAGGCGGGCAACATCAAACGATTTTGACTCCAGGCAAATATCCAGGGAATGGCACGCAGACTTTCAATCCCGCCCCCGGTCTTGCGCCGGGCCGGGCGAGACCCCAGGGGCAGGTTGCCAAGTTCAAGCTCGGGGGTAGCCTGGCGGAAATAGGCAACAAAATCCGGATTTTCCCGCACCACGGAACGATAGGCTGCACAAGAAAGATCCGAAAGCTTGTCCATCACTTTTCGCCACTCGGGCCTGGGGACCGGGGGCTTGTCCAGATTAGCTTGTATAATAGCCGTGGTATAGAGCGCCAGGCTTTTGGTTGCAATGGAAGTCAGGCCCAGTTTGGTGCGAATCATTTCTCCCTGCTCTGTAACCCGCAGACCATTGGTCAGTGAACCAGGCGGCTGGGACAGCAAGGCGGCCTTGGCCGGGGCACCACCGCGCCCGATTGTTCCGCCGCGACCATGGAATAATTGCAGGGCCACCCCCGCTTCCTCGCAAACACGAAGCAGCTCTTCCTGTGCGCGGTATTGGGCCCAACCGGCGGCCATGACGCCTGCGTCCTTGGCCGAGTCCGAGTAGCCAATCATCACCGTTTGGCTGTTATTACATTCATTCCGGTACCAATCCATTTGCATAAGCGAGCTCATAACATCCCTGGCATTATTGAGGTCGTCCAGGGTTTCAAAAAGCGGGGCAACCGGCAGCAAGTCCTTGCAACCACACTCGCGCATTAGCAGCTTCACAAGCAGCACATCTGAGGCCGTGCGCGCCATGGAGATCACATAGACACCAAAAGCTTCCCTGGGATGCCGACCAATCTCACGACAGGTATCCAGCACTTCCCTGACGTTATCTGAAGGCGTCCAGTCAGAAGGGATTAACGGTCGCTTGCTCTGTAATTCTGCAAGAATAAATTCCTGGCGCTTCCTTTCATCCCAGCTGGCGTAATCGCCGAGACCGAGGTATTGCGTCAATTCTGAAATTGCCTCGGTATGGCGATCACTTTCCTGACGGATATCGAAGCGTACCAGGTGTACTCCAAACGACTGCACACGGCGCAGCACATCAAGCAACTTGCTCTCGGCAATATTGACCATGCCGCTTTGCCAAAGCGAATCGAAACAGGCTTTTAGCGGAATCCAGAGTTGATCCATGGACTGCAGGGGGCTGTCATGTTCATCGCTGCGACCCTGAAGTTCAGCCTCAAGACTGTTCTTGGCTTTCCTCAACAGCCCCCGCAACTGTCTCAGCAGGTAACGATAGGGCTCGCGGGCGCCATGAGCCATTTCAGCTAACTCGGGGGTACAGCGAAACATGGAAAGCTCGTCAATCAGCTCCTGTATATCCCGCAAATAAAGATCGATGGCTTTCCAGCGGCTTAACAACAAGACTTCCCGGGTAACCCTGGCCGTCACATTGGGGTTACCATCGCGATCCCCTCCCATCCAAAAGGTAAAGCTGACCGGGGCAAACTCCAGAGGCAGATAATCTCCGGTAATAGCCATGCTGGTGTTGTGAAGCCGACGCATGAATGCCGGTACCGCATGCCAAAGTGAATTTTCTATCACAGAAAATCCCCAGCGGGCTTCGTCTACAGGTGTTGGCCGATGCTCGCGAAAATCGCCGGTATTCCATATTTGTGCGATCAGCTCCGCCAGGCGACGATGCAAAACACTGAGTTCACGACTGGTGTGACCCTGCAATTCAAGCTGGGACAGAACCTGGTCTATTTCTGCATGCTTGTTGATCATGCTGCGGCGTGTAATTTCCGTGGGGTGGGCTGTTAGAACCAGTTCTATGTTCAGCTGTGAAAGCTCTTCAGCGATCTGCTTTGCGCTGTATCCATTGCCAAGCAGATTTTCAAACATGTTTTCCAGCGTTTGGGTCGCCGAAAGCTCGTCGTCCATTTCGCGGGATATGGCATGGTGCTGATCCACTATGTTTGACAGATTGAGAAAATGGCTGAAAGCCCTGGCCACAGGAAGCAGTTCGTCATTGGAGAGCGATACCAGATACTCTGCCAGTCGTTTATAACCTTGCTGCCCTTCAGACCTTGCCGATTTGGCAAGCTGTCGTATGGTTTCAATTTTGTCGATTACCTGCGTACCTTCGACATCGGCGATACATTGGCCAAGCATGGAGCCAAGCAGTTTCACATTGGCACTAATGGATTGCGGTACGTTTTTATCTGACATGCAGAAATCCCTCTTTTGTCTGAAGTATGTTTACACAACAAACATTGTGTAATGTACTAAAAATGAGACTGTACGTAGTAGCTGGCCCCGACAAGACCCGGATTTTTATGGGTTATCAGCCAGGTCGGCACCGGTTTTAACAGTTCGCTATGACGCCCTTTGGCTTCAAATCCCCGGCGAAAGTTACTGGCAAGAAGCTCTTCCGGATAACGCTGGACAATGCCGCCACCGATAAAGATCCCTTCAAATGCACCGAGGGAAAGCATAAGGTCCCCGGCCGTTTGGCCCAGTATTTCAAAAAAAAGCTCCATGGTCTTTTGGCAATAATCGTCTGACCTGGACTGGGCGCGGCTGGCAATTTCGGATGCGTTCAGTTGCTTAATTTCCACAGCTTCCAGAGTGCAGATAGCCGCATAAATATTTTGAATGCCGGGCCCTGAAAGCAGTCGCTCTGCCGAAACCCTGAAATACTTTTGGAAAAGCACCTGAAGTACAGACGTCTGATAGGCGTTTTCTGGTGCAAAACCAATGTGCCCACCCTCGCCCATCAGGGGAAAACGCTCGCCGTGACGAACGACCAGTCCGGCGACTCCCAGCCCGCTGCCCGGACCAAGCACACCCAGAGTACTATTTTGTCCGCCTGGCGGCTCATGTCTGCCCCCCACACAAATTAAATCAGCTTGAGTCAAGGTGGGCAGGGAATAGGCGATCGCCTCAAAATCATTAAGGATATGCACTTTATCGAAACCCAGCTGTCGGCTTAAATCAGCCTGGTCCAGGTGCCAGTGATTATTGGTCAATTTCACTTTCTGGCTTACCACCGGCCCCGCAACAGCCAGACAAAGCCCATCGAGATGATCGATTCCATTGTCATTCAGATACGAGGTAATCGCATCATAGGACGTCTCATAATCCGCACAGGCAAGGGTTTGCAATTGCCGGAACTGCCCCTCAGCCTCGGCTGCCAGTGCTAACCGGGCGTTGGTTCCACCAATGTCGGCTATCAGAATATTTTTTTCAGGCATCAGGGCAGAAATGATTTGGCAAGGTTTATTAGCAGACGCGCATTATAAAATTTTCTTGCAATTGAATGCACGTAATGTAAATAAATTACATTACTGCGCTGCCACACCGAAGTGGAGACTGGCGTCACCTCAATAACAAGCGACTTTTGTGACAATTCCGATAGAATCCTGCCAAAGGCTCCCGTTTTTTTTGAATTTTGCAAAACAACCCATATATCCAGGTTCATTGCGACTGGATATTAGCTAAAATATAGCCAGGGTCACAGTTACCTGATTAAAACTTATGAACAACAAACCAAATGATCATTTCAAGCTCAAGCTTCTATCCTTGGCGGTATTGGCCGGCTTCTCTGTTGCCGCCCCGGAAATCTGGTCTGAGGGTTTGGAAGAATCGGCCGACTGCCAGCAAATTGAACCCGCCAATCTTCCTGTCTTGCCGAAGGCTTTAGGCGACGAGCTGGAAATTGTCAGCTGGAATATTCAAAAAACCAGCAACCTGAAATGGCGGCAAGACCTCAACATGCTCAGCACCAGTGCCAGCCTGGTTTTTATTCAGGAAGCGGTCCTGCAAGCCGACATCGCCGACTCGATTCCCGAAAACCTGCACAGGGAATTTGCTCCCGGCTACCGTCGCGGAAAACTGCAAACCGGAGTGATGACATTCAGCGCCAGCAGCCCCACCCTGGCTTGCGATCTGAGCATCAATGAACCCTGGCTGCGCACGCCCAAGGCGACCAGCATTGTCCAGTACAGACTGACAGGGCGCGATGAAAACCTGCTCGTGGTTAATCTTCATGCAGTAAATTTTACCCTTGGCCTGAAGTCCTACCGGAAACAGTTTTCTGCGCTGGATGAATATCTTGAGGAACATCCCGGACCGGTAATTCTGGCTGGAGATTTAAATACCTGGAGCAATAAACGTCAGCAATGGGTAAATGATTTTATGGTTCGACACGGCATGAGCTCCATATCTTTTGAGCCGGATTACCGCAGCAAGGTCTTCGGCAAGGCTCTCGATCATATTTATGTTCGCGGCCTGAAAGCTCAATCTGCCGAGACTATTCGGGTAGATAGCTCGGACCATAACCCATTGAAAGTGCGACTGCGTTTAATTTAATAGACCAGTCATATTTGGCTGATCCATGTCAGACTGTCAATCCTAGACTAGGTTAAGTCCAACTACTCCGGAGAGCACCATGAACAAAGCACTCAGTATTCAAACTGGCATGGCCATAACCGGAATAGTCTCAGCGATTCTGCTTTCCCTGGCCACCTACAACGCCTTGTCGCCGGACGCGGCCAGGACGAAACCTGATTTCACCAGTTTTAGCGATGTGACCGCCAAGAAACAGGCGTTTTTTGACTACGTACTCCCAGGCGTTCGCAATGCCAACGACGATGTCCTCAAACAGCGGCAGCAGGTGCTTGCATGGCAACAAACGTTTGCCGAGGGCGAACTGTCCAGCCGCCAGCAGAGAGGGCTGGATGCCATGGCCCAGCATTACGAGATCGACCCCGGCCTGGAAACCTCAGAGAAGCTGGATCTCTTGTTACGGCGTGTAGATATAGTGCCCGCCTCCCTGGCCCTGGCTCAAGCGGCCAAGGAATCCGGCTGGGGTACTTCGCGCTTCTCGCGTGAGGGTAACAACTACTTCGGTCAATGGTGTTTTAGTGAGGGTTGCGGCCTGGTACCAAACCAGCGTTCCGCCGGTGCCACACACGAAGTGCAGGTATTTGAGAAAGTCGAGGATGCCGTCGGCGCCTACATCCACAACCTCAACACACATACGCCTTACCGGGAGCTGCGTGAGATTCGCGCCGAGCTACGCGATCAGGGGCACATCAGCGGGGAAAATGTGGCTCAAGGCCTTTCCCGTTATTCCGAGCGCGGGCCAGTTTATATAGGCGAAATTCAAAGCCTTATCCGTTTCAACGACCTGGCAAAGCTGGATCGACCTATCGAAGGCCCCCACCAAGAGTAAAGCCGACACTGCATCCCAACCTTCGTCCGGGTGAGAGTTAAATCACCCCAAATATACTCACCGCAACGGTGCGCTTTAGTTGCAAGGTTGCTAATATCCGGTCATCAAAAATAAAAAAAGGGGCCCTCCATGTGGGACGGAATTAAACGCCAGCTGCGCTCGGTTATTGAGTGGGAACAACCAACAGAAGAGCAACTGTTCTATCGCTGGACGGACAACGGCGACGAAATCAAAAACGCTTCCAAACTGATCGTCGGCCCCGGCCAGGGTTGCATCTTTGTCTACGAAGGCATCGTTCAGTCCATGCACGTGGAACCCGGCATGATCAACCTGGCTACCGACAACATTCCCTTCTGGACCACCGTAAAAAAATTCATGCAGGCCTTCGAAAGTAACCACAAGGTCGGCATCTACTTCTTCCGCACGGCAAAGATACTGGATCAAAAATGGGGCACCACCTCACCGATCAAGTACGTCGATTCAATCTACCAGTTCCCGGTGGGGCTCAAGGCTTATGGCAGCTACAGCTACCGTATCAATAACCCGCTGGAGTTTTTCGTCAACGTGCTTGCCGGGCAGCACAATTTCAACACTGAGGATTTTCGCTCGGTGATGTCCGACCGCATCCTGCACCCGCTGAGTGATTATCTCGCCGAAATGAAACACAGCTACAATGAAATCGATGCCTTCCGCATCGAAATCGCCGAAGGCATGCGCCAGACCCTGGATCAGGAATTCGACAAGCTCGGCTTTACCATCACCGATTTCCGCATTGAGGGCACTGCTTTTGACGACAACACCCTGGAACGCATCAACCGCATTGCCGACGTTACCGCCGAATCCGCTGCCGCCAGGATTGCCGGTATGGATTACGCCGGGCTGCAACATGTGGAAGCCCTGCGCGATGCCGCTCGCAACGAGGGCGGAGCCGCCGGTGCTGGCGTAGGCCTGGGTGCCGGCATCGGTCTGGGTCAGGCTATGACCCAGCAAATGCAGGATGCCGCCACGAGCGGGGAAGAGAAACCGCTGATCAACCAGTTGAACAGGCTAAAGGAAATGCGTGATTCGGATTTGATTACCGAGGAAGAATACGCCGCCAAGAAAGCCGATATTCTCGACCAGCTCTAAATAACCAAAATCGGGGCAGCCTGTTTTCAAATGTCTGAATGTCGTTTTTGCTCTGCCCCCGTGGATCGCCGGCTAGGTTTTTGCCGCTACTGCGACAGTCGCCTGGAACTGGATTTGCACGGCAGCCTGGCGGGCCGCCTTTACGAACCGGATTCCATACGAACCTGTCCGGATTGCGGGAGTTCACTGGATACCGTTGATCTGAAAGTAGACAAGAAGTTTTTGATAGAAAAATGTCGCCAGTGCCACGGCCTGTTTTTCGACCCGGGTGAGCTGGAAATGCTACTGGCCAAATCGGTCAGTAACGTCTATCGCGTCGACCGGCAGAAACTAAACCAACTGCAAAACCAGAGCTTTCGCGCGCGCAATAAAAAATTCAAATACCGAAAATGCCCGGCTTGCCAAGTAGTCATGAATCGCGTGGCCTTCGGCTACCGCTCCGGCATTATCGTCGACCACTGCAATAAACATGGCTTTTGGCTGGACGAAGGCGAGCTGCGCCAATTGCAGGAATGGAAAAAGGCCGGCGGCGAAATGGAACAAAAGAACCGGGGTAAAGGCTTCGGTCACGAACCCAAAGCGCCCCTGCCCGACGACGAACCGCCCGCGAAAAAATCCACAAATACCCGCTTTACCACTGTCTCCACCCGCGGCCGTATTGGTACAGAGGATGTATTTGATTTATTGACCGGGATTTTTAGCTAGCAGGTATGCAGGCCCCATTGCTTTCCGACTTCAGGATATTCGGTTTTTCGACCATGAGGAGAGGGCCGAATGAATCAGGTGGAGACTAGGGAGAGGTTGAAATTTGGGATCAGAGTAAAATTTACCCTGACCCATGGATTATTTAACTCAAAAATTTGAATGCCTATCTGGCATCGGCCACTATAGTTATCCTCAGCAAATACTTTGAGGTACACATGCAAGTTGAACTAAAAGGATCCTGCCTTTGCGGCAATCATAGCTATCGAGTCACCGGCGAGATGGCCGGTTTTTATCACTGTCACTGCAGCCGATGCCGAAAAATGTCCGGAACCGGCCATGCCTCGAACATCATTGTCCAACCGGGTGAACTGGAACTGTTTGGCGACCCGGATGAAATTGGGGTTTTTAAGGTGCCCGATGCCGAGCGCTTTGCCAGTCGTTTTTGCAGGAATTGTGGCGGCCCCATTCCCCGTGTTTCCAAACAGATGCAAAGGGTCGTGGTTCCTGCAGGCACCCTGGACGAGGAAATCGACTTTAAACCCCAGTGCCGAATATTTTGGGATTCCAGGGCAGACTGGTCTTGCAGCAACGAAGAACTACCGACTTTCGTGCACTATCCTGAGTAAGAAAATATCAGTAAATACTGCATGAAGAACCGGAAAATATGTAACTTTATACCTTTTTTATATAGTTTATGTAATAATATTACTTTTGTTGCTCTGCATATTCGATCGGAAACAAACCATTTTTTTCAGGTCGGTCAAACGTCCCGGCTGCCCGCATTGGGAGAACCCTCAGTAAGGTCTATTTGATATGGCAAAAAAATCTGAGCTGTTGATTATTGGTGGTGATGGGGACCTCGCCATTCGCAAGCTTTACCCGGCATTGTTCTCTCTTGAGCAGGCCGCTGAGTTACCCGAAGGTTTTACCATCATCGGTATGGCGCGAAAACCCAAGCCGCGGGACGAGGTTCTTAAGCTGATCAAAAGCCGACTGGAAACATCCGGCCGGTTTTGCGAGGAAGAATGGCAGCGCTTCGCCAGCAGAATAAAACTTCGCCAGGGAGATGCCAGCAGTGCAGAGTCACTGTCTGAATACGCCAAAACCATCGATCTGGAAACGACCCAGTTAACTGCCTATTTTGCCATTCCACCCAGTATTTTTGAGTCTGTATGTAACGCCATGGATGCCGCCGGGCTGGTCGTTGCGGATACCCGCGTGGTAGTGGAAAAGCCGCTGGGGACAGACAGAAAATCGTTCTGTGAGATCCACGACTCACTGGCAAAAATCTTTAGGGAATCCCAAGTTTATCGTATTGATCACTATCTCGGGAAAGAGTCCGTCCAGAATCTGCTCGCCTTGCGCTTTGCCAATATTTTCTTTGGCTCGCTGTGGAACGGTTCCTATATCGAGAACGTGCAAATTACTATTGCCGAAACCGTCGGCGTAGAAGACCGCCACGAATTCTATGAAGAGACCGGCGCACTGAGGGATATGGTGCAGAACCATATGATGCAGCTGCTTTGCCTGGTTGCTCTTGAACCACCAGCCAACAAATCCGCGGACATGATTCGCGGCGAAAAACTCAAGGTTTTAAAATCACTGAAACCTGTCCAACTCGAAGACATCAACGCCAAGACCATCCGCGGTCAATATGCGGCCGGAAGTGTTGACGGTGAGCTTGTGCCTGGCTATCAGCAGGAGATTGGCCCGGAAAAAGAGTCCAATGTCGAAACCTATGTTGCCATCAAGGCAGAAATTGACAATTGGCGCTGGGCCAACGTGCCTTTCTACCTGCGCACAGGGAAAAGAATGAGCTCCCGGTGCGCCGAGATCATTATCCAGTTCCGCTCCCCCAAACATAATATCTTCCCGACCCAAACGATGGGGATGGCCGGAAACCAGATACGCATTCGCTTGCAACCGGACGAGGGAATAGAACTGCATTTCCTCAACAAAGGCCCAGGTGTCGGTGAAACACCCATGGAAGAAGTATCCCTGAGTCTGGACGCACCTGATTCATTTCAGCAGCACAGCTTTGATGCCTATGCCCGCCTGTTGCTGGAAGTACTTCACGGCGACCAGACCCTGTTTGTCAGTGCCGAAGAAGTCATCGCCTCCTGGGACTGGATTGATCAGATTCGCAAAAACTGGAAAACCGCTAAATCCAGGGCATATCCATACGCTGCAGGTACCATGGGACCCTCACAGGCAGTTGTCATGATGGCGCGCGACAACCGCGAATGGATTGACCTGAGCCGCTAATTCAAATAACCGGGGATTCATGGAAACTGTAAATTTGCACGACACACAACAGCTGGCAGAAACACTTGGCGATCATATTGCCGAGCGTCTGGAACAGGCTATCGCCGCCAGGGGTATTGCCACTTTGGTCGTTTCTGGCGGGTCTACACCCAAGCCTCTTTTCCAGTATCTCTCGCACAAGCCACTGAACTGGAGCAAAGTGACTGTGACTCTTGCCGATGAACGCTGTGTCCCGGCTGATTCCGATCTCAGCAATGCACGCCTGGTTCACGAAAACCTCTTGCAAAACCGGGCAACCAGCGCCCGCTTTATTGATCTTCACACCGATGGGATTAAGCTTGAAGCCTCTGCAAAGCTGGCAGACAGCAGCCTGTCCAGCCTGCCCACATATGACTGCGTCATTCTGGGCATGGGCAACGATGGGCACACCGCTTCCATCTTTCCACAGGCCAGCGCCCGTGATCGGGCTCTTGCCCTGGATAACAGGGCCAGTGCCATGCTGATCGACCCGGTTACTGTGGAGCCCTTGCGAATCACCCAGACAGCCCGACGTTTGCTCGATACAGAGTGGATGGTTTTGCATATCACTGGTGAAGAAAAAACCCGGTTACTGGATCAGGTTCTCAAAAAACCTGATCCGCAAAAATGGCCCATCGCTTTCTTTCTTAACCAGACCAAAACCCCTTTTTCTGTCTACAAGAACAGCTCAGATGAGCAGGAGTCCCGACCATGAACCCGGTCGTCGAAGCAGTCACCCAGGAACTTATTGAACGCAGTGCTGCCACGCGCCAGACATACCTGGATCGTATGCGCTACTCCATGGAGCATACCCCGCCCAAGCGCAAACTTTCCTGCGGCAACCTGGCGCATGCGTTTGCAGCGAACTCTGACTCCGAAAAGACCACTATTGCAAACCAGGTCTACTCCCCGAGTATTGCCAGCGATCGATTGAATAGCACCAATCTGGGCATTATCACCTC